>Ga0315315_10000054_pt1 | contig 84339 bp, 58 predicted proteins | sample M140m3416metaG_FD_203699 | JGI IMG/M metagenome (GOLD analysis project Ga0315315, IMG submission 203699) | Ammonia-oxidizing marine archaeal communities from Monterey Bay, California, United States - M1 40m 3416 | ecosystem: Environmental > Aquatic > Marine > Intertidal zone | place: USA...
CTTTGTTTCAGTTTGTATCTTCTGGTCAAGTTCAATCAGATTGGTTTGATGAAGTTTCAAGCTTTCCTGAAGTTGTTTGGTGGCCGTTTCAGCATCAGTTAGGCGTTGGTCGAGAGATATTTCTGATGACTGATCAATCCATTGTTCAAGTAGTTTTGGGTCAGTGGACCGGCTCCTGGCATCGTGCCACGTTCGCTCTGCAATGCGGGTTTCTTTTTCAAGGTTTTCGAAGTAAGGTCGACGGTCTGTCTTTTTAAGAAAGTCTTCTTCGGTATCCACATTCCATCGCTCCAGGCGTGCCTTAAGCGCACGGTCAGACGCCTTGAGCTGGCGAATTGCTTGCCGATGCCTGATTCTTGATTTTTCGAGGTTTCGTGTGCATGTTTTCTTTTGTTCCTGTATTTTACGTTGCTTGTGCAGAAGGTCTTCAAGTTGCTGCAGTTGATCTAGTGCAGTTCCTTCTGGAACCAGTTCGCAGTCAATGAGAATCGCCTCGATTCGTCGTGATGCGGCAGCTAATTCCTCGCGCTTATGCCTCGCTTCGTCAGAAAGTCGGCGGCGATCGTCATCAAGTGCAAGAAGTTCGTGGCGGTGTGTGCTGATCCGCCAGACTTCAGATGTGCTCAGCGTGTTAGGTAGCCCTCGCCGTTCAAGTGATGCCTGCCACCGTGTAATACTTTTCTTTTGTCGACCCAAAGCTGCCTTTAATAACTCGCGTGATTTGGAAATGCGATTTTTGTGAACGTGAATTGATCCTTCGTACATCGACAGGTGTTCAAGCCGGCTGATTTCGGCATCGGCGCGTGCTGCACGTCGTTCGAGATTGGACTCCGAGGAGAGTTGGGATTCTTGTTTTGAATCAGACAGTTCTGTACCGAGGCTTGGAGGTCGGTGTTCGAATTTTGAAATTTTTGTGTCAAGCGCATCGCATTCGTGCGTCATATCATCATGCTGTTTCCGGGCAAGTGAATGCTGGCGTCGTGTCTCTTCCAGCCGTGTTCCTGAGGATCTGTCGAGTGTCCACGTCATCACAGAAGCAACGCCGGTTCCGGCTAGACCAAGAGCGGCGATGACGTAGGCAAGCGGGCCAGTCGCAACGGATGGTAGTAGAAGCCCAGATAGAAGCATGGCTGCTCCCACAACAAAAATGCTACCAAGACCAAGTATCCAACTGAGTGGCATCACTTGGCCTGCAAGTTGCTTGCCCATTTCTTTTTCGAGCTGTGCAATTGTCTGTTGTAATTCTGTTACTCGTTCGCCAGACCGTATTCGTTTTCGAATCACCGAAGACTGTTCCGTAGCGGCTTCAACAGCAGCAGTAAGATTTTGGCCCTCAAGTACATTGCCAGTTTTTTCAAGCTGCTGCCGTTTTGCCTTTAAAAGTGCAGACTTTGCACGGGCAAGTTGTTTGCGAGCACGAGCAACTGCCCGTGAGGCACGTTTGCAGCTACGGGCCCGACTACGCAATGGGGCGAATGAAAGCGATAGTCCCTCGGGTAGTAGAACTCCCATAGTGTTTTCTTCTGCTTTGGGGTCTTCAACAGACACAACTTTTGTAAGCCCGCATAATCCGATTTGCTCACCAAAACGGCGGGCTGCAAGCCTTGCGTGAGCCTCGATCCGTGCCGTATCGGCAGTCAAACGCTCTATTTGAGGGCGGTCGTCTAGCAGGCCATTAATTTCGACCCTCTTTTGCCAAATACTTGTCTCAGTGTCGATCTCGGTAAGTTCACGAGCCAATCGGCGTCTTTCTTTAAGGCGTTTTTCAACAATTCGAAAGCCATGTTTTCGTTGTTTCGCATCGTGCTGCCAGCCGTCGTAGTCAGGGTGAACTAAGGCAACTGCTTTCAGTGACTCAAGTTCGTCAATGGCTTCCTGCCAGGATTTCCATAGCCTGTGTAGAGGCACAGCTTCACGGACGAATTTCTCTAGGGTACTGGCACTACTTAAAGCCTTCTCGAGACTCAACGTTTCTCGTTGAAGCTGTGTTTGTTGAATGAAGAGGTCACCAACAGGAAACTTGAAATGGTTTGTATTCGTAGCTTCAAGTAAGTCGTTTCGTTTCTTCACAAGATGTAAACGAGATGTATTTTCATTAGCCCCCTGTTCAAGCCGTTGAATAGCCTCGTCGATTTGATGAATTGTTTCAGCCACTCTCGAGCGGTCAAGTCCATTTGCAAGTTCATACAATCGGCTTCCACAGCCCTCAGGCTCCAGAGTGCGAAGTTCATGCAACTCATCGAGACCAAATGCCATGACATTTGTGAAAGTGGCCTCGTCGATATCACCTACAAGATCTTGCAGGTAAATGCGTTGGGCTTTGTTTTTCATGCCATCAAGTTGTTTCACTGTGACAACATCTCCTTCATCACCACCGATTCCTACGATACCATCCTCGTAACTTTCTCTTGTGAGTGTTGCGATGTTGGGGCCTTCGTGACGGCGTTCAATAACAAAACGGTGTTGCTCTCGCTTGCCACGAGGACCTTTCCCCGTGGTTATGGTAAGGCGACCGCTGCAGGGAACTTTCGGATCAAGAACGCCACGGCTGAATAAGCTCTCAAATCCAAAGAAGATGCCACGAATAAATTCTAGTAACGATGTTTTGCCAATTTCATTTGTGCCATGAATAACTTCAATACCTTGTCCAAGATCTTCGATGGTGACCTGCTGAAGACCACCGAAGCGTTCTATTTCTAGTTTCTCAATGTGCATGGATACGGTTCCTTAGAAGGTAGCTGTGCTTGGTATTTTGCGTACCTTTTTTATGTGATCGCAGCGGTTGTTAATCGCTCTCAAGAAGTTCAAGTGCTAGCCAGCCTGCTTCGCGTTCAGTTCGTAGTTCAGTGGGATCTTTTTCTTCAGCATCTGTAACAAGATCTGCAAGCGCAGAGGTAAAAGAGTTACTGGACCCTGGCCTGCCCCCAGATCGGTTGCGACCAAGAGCTGCTAGCGACTCTTCAGCATCAGCAGAAATGCTTTGTATCCAAATATGTGGTGACGCTGCGGCACAGCGTTCCCTAAGAGTTTTTCGCACGTCGGGGACAATTTCACCGACTTTAAGTCTCCGTTGGATACTTGTGCCGCATGCGATACGGCAGTCGACAATGATCAGTGGGCAAATATTTGCTACATCAGTTTCATCATCTTCTGATGTATGGCCCAGCAAGGATTCGCAGGATTCCCAAAGTCGTTGTGATAATGCCTCAACATCTTCGTCAGCGGACTCGATACGAATGGTTCGCCAGATGACTTCGCTCATCGGGAGCTGTTCCCACTGGTCCTCAGGACCTTTATGAGTCCGTGTCTTGTCGTTGTTTGAAGAGGGCTGCTTGTAGAATGTGAGCCCATAGCAGCCCGTGTCGTGCGAGTCTTTTTGGCAGAGTGCTTGAACATTTGGAAGTGGAGAGAAATTGCAAGGTGCAGAGTTATGGGTGCTTGTTGCCCAGATAGCAAGAGTATTCGGCTGGGCGAGATGACTGGATGACACTTTCGATGTCATCGGAAGTACGATGTCATGGCGCGTATCCCAGCCGACAAGGAGTTGCCGGTGAAGCGGCTCGAAGGGATCTTGAGAAGCTATTCGACGTATGTCCTCTTCATTAAAAACACCCCACAGTTCCACTGTGGTGGAACGAATGGTCTTGGTCCATGGGCGAAGTGGTGTGGCGAATGAAAGCCCTTTGGGCTCACCAAGCATGCGGAGAAACTCTTCTGCATCAATTGGGTTAGGTGTTACCCAGATTGTCTCACAGCTATTGTCTCTTGCTTGGATAATAAGTTCCCGCAACCGAATAAGTTGAGCAGGGCTCACGTAGACAGGATTTAGAATTTCGCCACAAAGCACAATCCCTTGTGCCTCGGATTCGATTGCCTGCCGATATGTTTTTTCGAGTGTTTTCAGTGTCGCCCCACGTATTCTCCCGAGGAGTGATCGAGGCATATCTTCTGGTTCAGCGATTGCTTTATCGATTGCTGGATTGCCAACAAAGAGCAGATCGAACATGGTCTCCTCCTCTGAATAGTGCCAGCGATTTTCGAGCCAGGTCCATCGGACTCAATTGTCTGATGAATCACTTGGCCGATTCGATGGCATCCCTAAACTTCGCTTGGTTTACCTAGTCTTCCATTCGGCATGGTGACTTTACCGGTAACCCTCCAAATACCGCTACTGCAAAAGAGGTGGCTGTCGAGAGAATGCACCGGCAGTTTGTAAACACCAGTCTTTTTCTGCTTGAGGTGGACCTAAAACAGCCAGGAATCGGCCCCGGTGCAGAACGCCTTTTTCGATAATAGTCGGGAAGAAATAGCTTTTGAGTACATACTCACGTGCCTCTGGGGCATTCGTTTCCTCGGTAGTTGTAGAAGTCAGAGTTGTATGATGAATTTCGTCACTTCGAGCAAATAGTGCCATGTTCTGTTTTAGGCCCGGGAGCTCAAATAGAACACACTGCACGGTCACGTCCTTATGAGCACAGCCTCGTCGGCAGTTTTGCAACGCCATTGGTTTGGTATGCCATTCCAATGTGTTCATTGACCATCTTGCCGTGCGTACTGCCGTTGCTGATACCGTACATTCGATTGCAATCGCACCATCACTTTGCTCTCTTAGAGTCTGATTAGAGACAATAACTTCTGCAGTCATGGACTCTTCAGGATTTTTCGCTGGACGCCACGGACTTTGGAGTCGCCATAAGACACTCGTTTGCAATTGACGTGCATCGTTAATGGCATAGATGCCGGTGGCGTCGTGCTCTCGTATCCACCCTTCTTTGAATATAACAAAAGGCTTCGGGAACAGGATTCTAATCGTTGAAAACAAGGTGTTATTGGCTGTGAAGGACATTCCGGCACTCGGTTCTTGTAGGTTTACACGAGTCGTTACTAAACCATTATTTTGAAACCATTCAAAACAATTCGAAAGCATCTTCTCATCTGTAATATCCGTGTGAGAATCCGGATTAATTTTTTGTGTTGTGATATTTTTGATTTGCATTTTGAAAAACATGTTGGCTGATATGGTGAGGCAACAAGATTTTTAAATGAGACGTAATTCTCTCAAGGCTGGATCTATGTCGATGTACACCTATCAGGATAAGTGAATCACTAAATGGTGCCAGAATAAGTTTATCTCTATATGGGTGTAATTGAAACGCGGTGCATTGATGCACAAGAAAATTCTTCTAATGATCGAGTGCGGTTCTTCATGGTTTCATCTGTACGTGTTCTTTCGCACGGTTTTGACCTCGTTACTCGGAGAATTCTGTGCCACCTCGAAAACATCTTTATTTTAAATTCAAGGCAGTTGATTAATAAAATTAAATGAGTATTTTGAAAAATTATCTAATTCTCAGGAGTCAGCAAGATGGAAGTTCCTTCAGAAATTGTGGCTGGTAAGCTGCTCCAGAACTACGGCGACATTGCGGAACTTGCAGCACGTGCGGGAGGTGACGTGCTTCGAGATTGGCGAGGTCGGTTTGCGGTCTCTGCCAAGGGGCCAAGAGATCTTGTGACGGAGGCAGATGTCGCCTCTCAAAAAACAATCCGTGAAATTGTACTAAGTCGATTTCCAAATCATGGATTCATTGGTGAAGAAGGAGACCAAGACCCGAATATTTCACCGTTGCGATGGATGGTTGATCCTCTTGACGGAACAAGTAACTATGTGCACGGATTTCCAGCGTATTGTGTTTCTGTTGCCCTCGCTTACCGGGATGAAATTTTAGCAGGTGCAATTTATGATCCGGTTGCAGACGAGTGCTTTACTGCCATTCGTGGTGGTGGTGCTCGGCTCGAAAATACGGTTCTTTGCACAACAAATCCATCGGATCTTTCCGATGGTTTGGTTGCAGTAAGTTTCCCCCCGCATGTGGACAGCGAGTCACTGGCTGTAGCTGATTTTCTTTCAATTGTTCCGCATGTTCATTCTGTACGAAGAACTGGGTCCACAGCCATTAATCTCGCTTATCTTGCGGCGGGTAGACTCGATGGATTTTGGGTGCGTAGTATCGCTTGTTGGGACGTCGCTGCCGGCTTACTGATTGCATCTGAGGCGGGGGCAGCTATAGTTCCTTGCCGCCACTTACGCGACTCGATTGACGTTTCGCCGCCAACACAGGTTTCCTTAGACCGCCCCGCATTTGTTGCTGGAGCAAATCAAAAAATGGCCATCGGGCTTCATGACTTGCTGGTTGGGTGAGTGCGCCGACAGTAGCGTTCATGTGGTTTATGCACTGTCCATGTGCCATAAACAGGTAAGAAAACAAGGTTTTGCTGGCCTCTAAGGTTAATATCGTTGTAGATTTTTACTAGGTAGAAGTTTGCGCAACCGTTACAAGTTACCATCGGGCTTTACGGGCGTAGTATTTAGATTTCACCCTGCAAGTTCAGGAAGAATTGGGCCTTGGCCACAGTCAGTCACATATTGAAGCGAATTGAGGGATACGCAACTCACTGCCGAGCTGTAGTGAGTTGGCGTATGTCTTTGGTAACAACTCGCCATTTGTCCTGCTGGCTGTGGTTCATCACATTTGGCATTTTTATCGCGACAGGAAGTCTTCCGTGGGACAGTTCGTGTCTCGGCCAAGAAGCTGGTGGCGATCAGCCGCAAATTGTTTCACGGAAAGTAAGGCAGCTAGAGCCTAACTTGTATTACGTTGAAGATAGTTCAGGCCGTTTGATTCCGGTTCCAGGTTTTCGCTATCGGGATTTTGTTGATCTCGTCCGGTTACGAGACGGTTTGCCTGCGCAGCCAGAAGTGCCAGGATTGATCCTTGAGCAACTACGGATACAAGTTGTTTTGCCTGCCGTCAGTGTAAGCGATGTGACTCACGCTACAGTTGATCTTGAGTGTGTTGTTCGAAGCACTCGGCCTGGCTGGGGTGTGCTGCCGCTAAAACTTCCTGAACTCGTTATTACGGAATCGCCAACAATTATTGGAGAAGGCGAAGTCGTTGTCACGATTGATCCATTGCCAAAAAAGAAAGCACAAGCTGAAATAGATAGTCAGTCTGACCAATATCATCCGGCCATTGATCACCATTTAGTTTCAGATGCTGGTTTCCTGATTTGGGTTAACGAAAAAGATGGGGTGGCGGTAACCGATGCTGAGAAGATGAGTTTTGTTAGCAAACGCCATACGGTTACGATGAGTGGTCGAATACCAGTCGATGTGTCACTCGATCGTGACCAAATCGACATTACATTACCAGCCGCCACTGATTCACAAATACTTATAGAAACACAACGACGTAATCCGGTAGTGAATTTCAAGGCGGGTGTTATTGCGCCTACCGTCCAGGTTCTTGACAGCCAGAGCGATACCACGGGTAGTGTTGTTGAAATTCGAGGCGCGGTAGGGTCTACCCGCGTGCAACTCGAAGAGCCTCTTTCGCGAAAGGTCCCTGTTCGAAAATTAGCCGAGTCTATGGTGAAAAGTGTTGTGCGGGTGGATGGCAGGCTCGCAAATATAAAAGCCGAGTTTGCCCTGACTAATCTCTCACCGGCTGAAACTTCTTTTACTGTGCAGCTGCCACCTCAGTCAGTTTTGCTGTCTGTCGGAAGCAATGTGAAAATACTCAGCCGCAGTGATTCCTCCTTAAATCCACGGACGGTTCTTAGGATTGATCAAGTCGTTGAAGGAAAGGCTTCTTTTGAGATCGTTTGTGAACGGTCTGTTGATTCTGCCAGCCCCAAACCAATTGATGTTGGAGGATTTTTGATTGATGAAATTCCGAAATGGCGGCAATGGGGCCAAGTGAGTGTGTTTGCCGATGATGACTGGACAGTCGAGTGGGAATCTCGTTCCGGGAATAGGCAGATTGATGCACCTGCAGCACTGTCTACGGAAGAATTCGTTGCGGCATTCGCATATGATTCGCAACCAATGAAATTGCCGTTGCGAGTGCGTGCTCGCAGGAGTCGATTAGTTATCGAGCCAGAATATCTCTACCATGTGACAAAAAATCGGCTGGAACTCTCGGTGCGCCTGCAAGCTGTAATCCGTGGTGTTGCGGCGAAGCAGTTGAAGATCTCCCTCCCCAATTGGGACATTGAAGAGGTAGGTCCTTCTAGTGTTGTTGACAGTGCCGCCGTGTCAGAGTCCTCTGGATCTATCACAGTTCCATTCGTAAAGCCGATAGCCGGAGAGGTAGTGGTTGAACTTCGGTGTAGCCAAAGGATTGATCCAGAAGGTGAAGTTGTACGTTGGGAGACGCCTGTACCGGAGGCTGACTTTGTTGGGCCTGCGCGTGTAGGAATTACATCAGAAAGTAATATCGAACTAGTTCCGGATACAGAACGAATTATTGGTATGAGTCGTCAGGTTTCCTCACAGGCGGACAAGTCTTTTGCTGATGTATCTAGAATGTCCTATCGAGTTGAGGCTGACGAATCAACTTTTGTTGGAACGCGTCGAATTCTTGACCAGCAGATTGAGGCCTCAATCACTGCACAGGTGGAGGTCGGTTTGCGCCAGATTGTTGTGCAGCAGGCGACGCGTATAGATGTGGCTCATGTGCCGCTTCAGTTTATCGAGTGGATGGTGCCCGAAAGTCTCATTGAAACAGGTAGCATTGAAGCTCGTTTTAATGGCGTTCTCTTGACTCCTGAAGTGATAAGTAGCCCATCTGGAGGTAGCGAATTTAGTGAAGGTGAATTTGATGGGGGTGAGTTAGAGGAGAATGGGAAGTTGGATAGCAGCGAACCTCCTTGGCGTGTTGTGCGTGTGCTCTTACCTGGTCCATTACTTGGAGCTGGTGAACTTGTCTCGCGGTTTAAGCAGGCCACACCAGAAATACCAGGGGAGGTAACAGTTCCCGTCTCCGTGCCTATTCTTCTTCCTAAAAATGCAGTTGTTGGTCGTCAGTCAGTAACACTTTCCTCAATTGAAGAGCTTGCTGTTGGTGTTCGTGATGAGTTGTGGAATCGAGAAGGAAATCTTCAAACCATTGGACTTGGCCGGACGTGGAACACCTCGCAAGGGCAGGCTACTATCGATTTGACATTGACTCAAAGCCAGAGAACTCTCCTTGGTGAAACTGTTGTCGAGGCAACATGGGTACGTACATCGATTCGGGGCTCAATGAGATCAGACTACTGGGCGATGGCTGTTACGAGTGCATCTGATTCTCTTTCACTCACCCTTCCTGTCTTGGCAGAAGATGAAACGGGTGAAGCAAAAGGTAATCAGATAGCACGAGTAAGAGTGAACAGCTCGTCTTGGAATATCGCTGATGAAGTTACCGGAAAAGTCGAGCTTGATTTGGGTCAGTCAAGAGGAACTCATCTCGTTGAAGTTGAGGTTCGACAGGCACGCAAAGAAAATTGGCTGTCGGGTCTGCTGCCAGGTATGAGTTGGCTTGAGTTTCAAAGTCCTAGCCTGCCATCGTCTGCTCTCTATGGTCGCGTTGTCTGGGAAGTGTTGGTGCCCGAAAGTTCCAGCCTTTTTTGGGGCCCTGAAGGATGGACGAGTCAGCAGGTTTGGGGTTGGAACCGCTCAGGTTTCCGACAAATTCCAGCTGTGTCTGTTCAAAACCTGGCATCGTGGGTAACAGCATCCGCGAATCTACAAGCCAATCTGCCCAAAAGACTTGGCGTAGACACTTTGTTCATGCCTCAAGATTTCATTGAACACCGAATGGTGTTTTGTGATGCTGGTAGTCCAGCCAATGTAAGTTGTTTTCTTGTCCCTCGGTGGTTGCTCATCTTGGCCTCAAGCGGAATTCCACTTGTAGCAGGTGTTATTTTGACGTTTCGTCCAAGACTGGCACCGGCTGCCCTGATTTTAGCAGCCGTTCTTTTTATCACTGGGATGGCAATCTGGCCAACAGTCACGTTTTGTGTTCTGCAGGCGAGTTTACCAGGGCTTGCATTTGCGGTCCCTGCTGGAGCGGTTAGCTGGTGGCGTGTTCTATTAAGGAACCGCGCCCGCACTGCCTATGAACTAGAGTCATGGGAGACGAGGCATTCTGGTTTGAAGAGAAACGGATCACCAGAGTCACTCGTTATCAATATGAGGCCATCCGCCGAACAAACGGCGGTTCCTGCTGTATCGTCTCAAGCAAGAGATGAAACGGATTGAGGCTTTTTATGCGGAGAAGACATCATCTGTGTAATCTGCTGCGACAAAATATTTGTGTTGCAGGTATTTTTATTTTTTGCCTAACGAGCACAGGGAATCATAGCATTGTGTTTGGTGCGGATTCTGATGAATCCGTGGAAGTTATTGATAACGAAGGTGATCTCGTCCCTGAAATAGGCGAGCTGTTGTTTTCTCGTGTCTATGTGCCTTCGGGTCGTCTTTCAGACATTGTTCGAGACGAGAATCGTTACATCCCTATGGCTGTTGGGGAGTTTGAGAATGCAGTTCAACAGATAGCACCACTTGGTAACAGTCGCACTGTTGATGTTCCGCAACCGGTCGTTGAGCATGTGTTTTATGAATTGAGGCTTGATGAGTCAGGTGCTCTTGTTGGAAATGTTTCCATCTGGTTTCAGGGTCAAGGGGAAGGGAAAGGGATTGGGGTGTTACCCGGGACGACGAGTTTTCAGGATATCTTTTGGCGAGATGAAAAAAAAGAAGCAGATAGCCGAGTTGATTGGTCACATGAAAAAGCTGGGGCAGAATTCAAGAGTGAATTGTCTGAGGATGGAGATCAGTCCATTGATTTTATTGGAAAGCCCAATGGCGCAATAGAATTATGGGTCCCAGATGCCGGCAGGCTTGTTGCAAAACTCCGGGTGATACCGAAGCGTTCAGACCGTTCACCAATGCAAGGTGCTGGTGATAGCGACGGGGGATCCAGTTTTCTGTTCCCGCGTATTCCTGCGATGGCGACAACACTTGTTTTGGATCTCCCTGGCAATGTCGTGCCGTTGGTCGTAGGCAATGAGGCTAATAACAGGCAAGATGCAGATGATGAGTTAGGGTCCGGTGAGTTGACTCGCTGGAAGTATTTGATCGGCCCAAGGCAGTTGCTGAACGTCACGCTCTCAAACCGCAGGGCCAGCCGTTGTTCATCCTGGTCGACCATTTTTATTGGGGATCGAAACGCGGAAATCGAAACGGTTATCGTGCCTGAAACCGTTTGGTTTCAAAGGTCTATGCGACTCACTATTGGCGAGCAAACAACGATTATAACGGCTCAGTCCAGAATGCCTGGCAAAAGTCAGACATTAAATAAGCAGGTTGATGTCCAGAGAAATTCTGACAGCGAGGTGGACATTGTATTGCCGTCAGATCTTATAGGGACTTCTGCAAAGATTTTTGTCAGCGGGGTTATTACAGGTGTGCACCAGAACGATGAGCGTCTATGCCTGCCAGGCCTTGCTATCGATCAAAAACAGTGGGTGAGTGGTGGTTTTATGGTTGGTGTTGAAAATAACCTTCAGGTGTCTGATGTCGGCATCGAGAACTGTATTGCAATTGCACCGGAAGGGTCTAGAGGATGGCCGAAGGCCGTAGATTCAAAAGCGCAGACTTCGTATCGAGAAGCAAATAATCGAAGCGATGTGGGTTTTGTATTTGAACAACAAGAATCAAATGGTTCGTGCGTGGTTGCAGTTACAAAGAGGCGGCCAGAATTTGATGTGGCTCGTGTAACGACAATCGATGTCTCTTCAGCTTCACTTATTGGACGTGCTGCTTGTGATATTCGTGTGCGTCGTGGAAATCTGCACAGAATTACCGGGCGTATTGGGAAGCAATGGTTTATTGACTCAGTCGAGCCACTGGTGAGCACAAATATATCCGTTCAGCCCGATGATGAGTCAGGGGGAATTGTTGCGGGTAACCTACAGAGTGATATGAGTAAGGCCTTGGGGGAAACATACGACTGGAAAGTCGTGAGGAGTAAAGAAAGAGACCAATTTGTTCTCGAACTTCCCAGAGCTGTTCAGGATGGAGAGAATCTACGCCTGAGGATTACAGGTCATCGTCGCGGTGTCTTAGCTGGCACACAAATTCGATCAATCGCTGACGATATGATTCAATTATCGGGCGAGGCCTCTGAGCAAGTCTGGATGGACTTGCGAACAAGTCCAGAAACAACTCTCATCGAGATTGGGGATGTGCAAGACGAAGCATTGTTTGATCCACGTTTAATATTCCTTGCCGAGAGTGGGGTGTGGCGAAAACGAGTTCCTGTCGGTCGGTATGCTACTCCACGAAAATTTCGTTTTCTGCGGCGACGACCTCCTCTTGAGGTCATTGCTCAATCGCAATTGACCGTTCGTGGTGATCAACTTAGTGAAACTTATAGTTTTTCATGTCAAGCCTTTCAGGGTGAACTTGACGCTGTTACTGTTCACTTTTCTGAACCTGTTGGAGATCTTGATTGGTCAGTCCTCACTGATGGTCAGACGACGGCCATAGCTCGCCGCCTGAACTCTTATGAATCAACCCGGCTTGGAGAGACAGAGAGCCCGCAAAAATCGGCGAAAGAATCCTGGTTGGTTGAATTAAGCCCACCGGTTATTGGCTCAACAACTCTTCGGGCTACTGGTGAACGTGACTTCACAGAAAGAACCGCCATCCCTCTGGTCTGGGTTGAGTCAGCAGTTTCGCCGCAGGGTCGCATAAGTATTCAGTCCGCCTACGAGAATCGGCCCGTAGTGCTCAACCATGGTCTTATTCAGATGCCTCCAGTGGCAGGCCGATTGAATTTGCCAATTCAGACAATTATGGAATTGAGGTATGACGATACAGTTTTGGCAACGCCTAGCTCTGCTGTAGAAATTGTACCGAGTCTTAATAACATGCAGTCTGTTGCTCGAGCTTGGGTCTGGAAGGAAAGTGCAAATGTAAGATTTTACACATCGGGTAATGCAGAGTACGAAACGATATTTATTATTGAAAATGATGGTAGACAGAGTGTCACAGTAAGTTTGCCGGAGGGCCATCAGCTTATTGGGCTGGATGTGCAGGGTGAGTCAATTCCTTTACAGTCGTCTGACGTGAGAGAGTGCCCGGTTTATTTGCCAAGTGGTCGTCAAAAGGTTTCCGTCGCGGTGCAGACAACTGTTGCAGCAGAATATTCTCAAGGACTTTGGGAATTGTCCTCGGCCGTGCCTGTTGTTGATGCTCCAACGCTTACTCGGGAATTGCAAGTAACTCTTCCTAAGAATATTCGGCTCATTGGAGTGCCTTCCGGATATAAAGAAATCTACCAGCAGCAAGAAGATTGGATTGAAAAGCTATTTGGAATTTCTCTTCGTGGCTCCTCATTCGTGATGTCCGGTTCGAAGGCTTTGCGTTCTGGGTTTGATTCACGACGGTTTGTTCCAACGAGTGGGCGATACGAATCCAAACCTTTTCTTTTCATAGATCGCCGGCTTTTGGCCCTCGTGGCTATTGGCTTTGCCGCTTTGACTGCGGCATCTTCACTGTTCTTTTTCTGGAGATGTGCGTGGCTGCTTATTGCGGGTGTTGTAGTTGCCTCTGTGGCCGCTTTATGGGTCCCTCAACCATTTGATTTGATTGCTCGGGCAAGTCTATGGGGAATTCTTGCCGCTGCTGGATTTCGTATTTGGTTGTATGGATATGCCACAAAGAAAATGTCATTTGCAGTTCTTTTAGCAACTTCTTTTTCGGCCTGTTCCTATGGGGATGAGGTTCCTATGCAGGTGTTTTTTACTCCAATTGACGGCGAAACGACGGCACTTGTACCGGAACCGCTTTATAAAGTGCTGGCTGGGGCAGGTGGTGAAGTTCAGCAATCGCGAACGCGTATTTTGAATTCGAGAATTGAGTTGCCAAGCCCTGCTGGAGTGACGACGCGAGGCGACAGGGAAGTGTGGTTTCTCAAAATATTGGTTGAAACAGATTCAGCAGAATCACTCTTGCTTGACCAGTCCTCTGTAAATGGACGGTTTGCTAATGAGGGATTTCTACTAGATGGAGCAGCGCTGAGTGTATCAATGCCATCAGACCGTAGCCGAGCCGTTATCTCACTCCCTGCAGGAGGAAAACATAGCCTGGTTGTTCCGTTGGAGCCTGTGGTGACACGCAGGGGAGACGTAAGTTTCTGTGAGGTATGCCTGCCGAATTCTCCGCAAACAATAGTCACGGTATCTCCAACGCTGACAATGAGCAGTTCCCGGAATGAGGGCGGAGATATGCAGTGCGAATGGTCGACGGAAGGGGGTGTGTTTCAGCCAGCACAAAGTATTGCTTCTCTCGATGGATCACTACAGATGTTCCGGGTTCCTGTTGCAAATCGCTTACGGGTTATTCGTTCTTTGGATACAAAAGCAGCTATCACATCGCGCATCCGTCAATCAGAAAGTAGAAACAGGATTACCTGGACACCGACTGATATTCTTTTGATGGCAGAGTTTGCAATTGATAGTGGGGATTCCATATTGCCATCATTCTGGATTCAGGCAGACCCCCGTCTTCGTCTCGAAGAAGGTGAGGAAGATGAAAGCGTGTCTTCCACCATGCCTGACTTTCATGTGCATTCTTTGGGTAGTGGTGTTTATAGAGTTGATAAAAGGTTGCCGGTTGCAGGTAAAACGACATGCAGGGTCATGTTTCGATTGCCATTAATAAACCTTGCTGGCAACTTTGAAGTGCCGTATGCGTGGATTCGTGGAGTCCAGCGAGATGCACGGGAATCAATGGTGGTACCTCCCGAAGATGCTTCTGTTGAAGTACGGTTTCCCGGGGCGGTGGCTCCTCCACAAATCAACGAAGCTCAAGACGGAGGCCTGCGGTGGTTTTCTGAACGTATTGGAGGTGCTGACAGTTTTCCTTCTTCGAGTCAGGCGAAAGATATTTCCAGCGACCAGCGGGTTTCGATGGAGCTGCCTTTTGGGCTACAGAGACAAGCAGCATTTGTGAAAGTGACCCGACAACCTTTATCCCTGCGGGGCACCCAGCAGATTGAAATCATAGAAAACGGTGAGAAAAACCACGTGGTCTTTGAGGCCACGATTGATGCCAATGGAGTTGCTTGGGTTAAGGATAGCTTCTCGATTCCAGAGGGGTATCAACTAGAGTCCTGCAAATTATTTGAGAAGGGAAATGGAAGTGGCGTCTCTCCTGGAGAGGAAGTGCCATTTGATATTTTTATTGAAGAAGGAGAGCGAAATGTCTTTACACTTATTCTCCAGCAGCCTCGTACAGGCAATTTTCTTTTAAGAGTTCAGGCAGGTAGCGATTCACGCCTGCCAAGAAAGGGCGCCTTGCCATTAGTGTGTTCCTCATCGGCCTCTGGATTTCCCTATGGCGTTATCTGGAGAGGTGCTGTTCAGCGGAACGGAATCCAGGTGTTCACGGACGGAGAAACCCCAAAGATAGATATGGTGCAGGGGTTTATGACGCAGGACGGCGATGGCATTTCACTTGACTTGCGAGTGGCTGAAGATGACAGGAGCAATGTGTGGCGTGTTGAGTTGCCATTCAGTAACACTCCGTGGTCGTATCAAAGTGAGGTGTACACGAGACCCAATGGAGTAAGTCCACCTCAGTCGAAACCTGCTAACAACACTCTTGGCATGATTGACAACGGGAATTCTTCCATCAAATCACAACTCGTTGATGTTGAAGTGCTGGTTGATGAGCGCGGTCGAATTGCAGGAGTCTGTTGTATTGAATTGCCTATGTCGGTTCCCGAGGCTCGCGTTCGGATTCCTTCGGGTTTTCGCGTTTTCGAAATGTTACTTGATGGTCGACAAATACAACCGAAAGTTCCGAGTCACGACAGTGCCTTGCAGATATGGACGGTTCCTCTAGGGAACACTTCTTGGCCGCATGAGTTGGTGATTGTCTTTGTTGCAGAATTTGATGCAGCAACTATGCAAGGTGAACCCGTGTCGTTGGCGTTACCTAATATTGCTGGAATGGCTGTTGAGCACGTGCTGTGGACAATCAATTATCCGGTAGGTCGCTCGGTAATATTTGCTGGCCCGGGAAAAGAGTTTAGCGCAGATAAGGCACGAGATATAAGGTTGGAAGTGGAATCAGAGCTTGATGATGTTATCGAGAAGACAATATCATCAAGCTCTACAGATGTAGTATCACGACTTCAGGAATTCCGTCTGAGCCGTCAGAAGCAAGCTGGTGTGGCGCCTTTGGAAGCGTGGGTGGGTAGAGTACCAGAAATGTCACCAGAAATGTCAGGAATGCGTTCAATTAGACAGCATTCTACGTCGGCGTTTCTTCCCAATAATCGGTGGAGAAAGCTGATTGTTAAGCCAGAGTTATCTCAGGGATCTGTAACAATGCGATTTGCAGACCCACGTCTTTCGACAGCAGGACGCAGTGTTGCTACGCTGATTATTTTAATAGCAGGTGCATGGTCTTTTTGGGCAATCACCAATTTTGCTGGCCTAATACTTGAAATTTCTGACCGGTGGTGGGCTGCCGTCGCTGGCGTTGGAGCCATCGGTTGGATTGTTTACCGTGAGCCCATATGGCCGGGATTTATGCTCCTGGTTATCGCGTTAGGAGCAGGGTTTGTCCGTTTGCTACGTATTTATTTTAACCTCGAACGGCACTCACCTGCTGCAGATCAACCCACTGTGACGTACGGTGAAAGTCACCGTGTTGCTGCAACATCAATAACGCGGGTTGCCAGCAACGTACATGAATCATCGACAATAACTCATCACATACCACCTCGTGATATTTAACCGCCGGAGTTAAATTTATAGGCCGAGTTTGTGGGGTCAAAGTCAGCATCGGTGAAACCATTATTTACTTTGACATTCATGTAGGTGTATTCCTCCATGAGAATTGGTTGGCCGCCCTGTTCTTTCGGCCAATCATAAGCTTCGTAGCGGATGGGGATTAGGTGTTCGTCATCTATGTAGACTCGAGCAAGGTGAAAACGAAAGTTGCGACGAGGTACTGGATGAACAACCTGAACACAGGTGCAAATCCTTCCGTTCACTTTTGCTTTCGGGAAAAAATTGACCTCACACTCACCAAATTGTTTGTCATGCTTGGCGACTTCAACGAGTCGCTTTGCTAGGTTTTCAACACCAAGCTCAGTTATGGGGTAACGATTACCTTGCATTGCAAGCATGCTCTGAGGTTTCAGGGAAACTGTTCCAACCATGGCACGAACACCGCTTCCGGCATGTGCCAGCATGTTTCCATCGTTTTTGCCATCACAGTAGATGACTTCTTGACCTTTCACTCCGTCAGGAGCAAGAAAGTAAAGGTACACACTGTACGGTTTGTGACGAATTTTTGCGAACATGTATTCGTGAGGTTGAAGCTCACCATTGATGCGCTCTCTTTTCACAACGGTACAGGAGTAGTCCGTGATATTGGCACGAAGACTATCAAGGCCTTTTGCAGCAAGAGCGAGGGCAGGCTCTAGAGGATGCTCACCTTGATTTGTATTGGCTACGGCATCGTCAGCTCCAATATTGCCTTGAGCGATATCCCCATTAGGCACCATGCCGGGCTGAGTCGATTGGGTCTCTTGCGCTTTCACGGTGCCCAGAAGAACACTGCAAAGAAAAAGCCACGTGCATGCTTTGCAGAAAAGTGTTCGACCGAAAATAACTCGGTTCTTGACGGTGTTTTTTACCGCAGTCATCCATGATCTGCTCATGCCTATCTCCTCTTATCTGGGGTGGTCAGTAAATTTTTCGTACCGACCCGCCGCTGGAGAGCGGCAATAATATTGTTCTTAAAAACCTTGAGTAATATCGCTGTGTGGGCAAGTATTACATTCGGCAGATTGCAGTAGCGTGACCGATCAATACAAATGGAACGATCCAACGAACTCCTGCGATCCATACAAATGCAAGCCAATGCCTTATCACAGGAAGTTAGCGATCCTTTGGGGTGTAGGAAATGGCAAAAAACACCCATTTCGGCGTGTTTTTACCGAACGTGCGAATTTTCGCGTATCATTAAGTTTCTGATAGCCTTCGCACATTCTCTCTGCCCTCTACTTTCACATGCAATCCTGTCAACCGTTGGTTACTGCATCACCGTTCGAAGTGTACCGGATTATTTCTCGTCCGTTCTACGAGAACACGTATGTTGTACTACAGTCGAAGTCAAAGGATTGTCTGATTGTTGATCCTGGTTTTGAGCCTGACGCTGTTATTCAGTTTGTTAATGAACATCAGCTTGTCCCCATAGCTATTGTGCTTACGCACGGACATTCAGATCACATTGCTGGCGTTGCCTCAATTAAGCAGCAATGGCCGTCAGCTCCTGTGCTCATAGGTCACGGTGATGCTGCAAAGCTCTCTGATCCAGTTGCAAATCTTTCAGCTGGGTACGGCATTGATGTTATCAGCCCGCCGGCAGATGCAATTATGCGTGAGGGAGAGGATCTGCAGGTGGGAGATTTTCGTGCCACCGTAGTAGAAATTCCCGGCCATTCTATAGGCCATGTCGTTTTCTGGTTTGCGAGTGATCCGGTTCTTGTATTTGCTGGCGATGTGTTGTTTCATGAGGGGATTGGGCGTACTGATTTCCCGGACGGTGATTTTTCATCACTCGAATCTGGGATTGTGAACAAACTTTATAAACTTCCTGATTCTGCAATAGTTTTGCCCGGCCATGGTGAGCCAACAACTGTTGGTCACGAGAAGAAACATAATCCTTTCGTCCCACTTCCATAATTAATTTTCTGACGATAACTAAACTCTTATGCTTGCACCAGCTGACATGCCAACACTTCCGCGCGACAAATCAGTCAGTCGGTCGACGCTGTGTAAAATCACTGGCCTTGGATTAGCTGGCGTTGCGAGGTTGCTAGCAGGAGCTAGTATTCGTTGGATTGCTAGTCAGCCTGATACGTGTCAACGAGTTTATTTTGCAAATCATACGAGTCATCTTGACGCGTTGTTGATTTGGGCATCGCTCCCACGGTTGGTTCGGGAAATTACACGTCCTGTAGCAGCTAAGGATTATTGGTCTCGTGGAGCTTTGAGAAGATGGTTGGCCGAAGAGGTATTCAATGCAATTCTTATTGATCGAACAGATATCAAAGTTCATCAGAGTCCGGTTGATCTTATGTTGCGTCAGGCTGGGGAAACACGATCACTCATAGTGTTTCCTGAGGGAAGCCGTAGTACCAGTGGAGAAGTTGGTGAGTTTAAAAGTGGGCTTTATTATCTCGCCAAAAAGCGCCCTGAAATTGAACTCATACCCGTTCATATCGACAACCTGAATAGAGTACTGCCTCGAGGAGAATTCTTGCCCGTTCCGTTGCTTTCTTGTATCACTTTTGGACCTCCACTCTGGTTGGAACGAGATGAATCCAAGCTAGACTTTTTGGCAAGAGCACGCAGGGCAGTTTTATCTCTGAAGGAATAGATTCAGCGTTCATGGTGATAGTAACGATCTAAGAAGGTGTGTTCTAAGTGAATGATATTCGTACCATTGCTTTGGTTGCAGGTGTTCTGCTGCTGCTTTCAGTAGTTACAGGAGTAGGCCAGTTTTTAAAGCGGCATCCTGATAGGGGTATTGATGCGGCTGCTGTGAGAACATTTAATATGAGAATTCGTGGTTGGTGGGTGTTGTGTACAGTCCTGGCCGCTGCTTTTTGGCTCGGGTCAACTGCAACAGTCACGCTGTTCGGATTTGTTTCTTTTTGGGCGTTGCGGGAATTTATTACGCTGACGCCAACTCGTAAGGGTGATCACCGTGCGCTGTTTTGGGTGTTTTTTCTTTTTACTCCATTGCACTATGTGCTTGTTGGGCTGAATCGATATGACATCTACAGTGTTTTCTTGCCCGTTTATGCAACACTTTTCGTTTTAGCAAGGGCAGCGGTTGCCGGTGACTATAAACGGTTTTTAGAGCGAACGGCAAAGATTCAGGCGGGTCTTGTTGTATGTGTTTACTGTTTGTCATTCGCGCCGGCACTACTCGAACTTCGCGTCAGCAAAGGGCCGGAGGGCTTAAGCCAACTGAGTAGCCGTGATGCAAATTTCCGATTACTTTTCTTTTTAATTCTGCTCGTTCAGTTTGCAGATTGTATGCAATATGTATGGAGCAGAATGTTGGGACAACGATTAGTCGCTGCTGCAGTAAGTTCCAATCGGACGTGGGAAGGTTTGCTGGGTAGTGCGACAAGTACGGCGCTTCTTGCAGCGGTGCTGTGGTGGGCTGCGCCGCCATTTCAGCCTTGGCAAGCGGCAATCGTCGGATTGGTTGTCGCTGTTATGGGATTCGCTGGAGGAATGACAATGTCAGCCATCAAGCGAGACCGCGGCGTAAAAGATTATGGGACCCTTGTTGTGGGCCACGGTGGCGTGCTTGATCGAATCGACTCGATCTGCTTCGCAGCACCGGTTTTCTACCACATGACAGTCCTGGTCATTGGTAGCTAGTTTGTCTTTGACTTCCGTTGAGTGCGTTGTGCCCGCTGGATGTAAATTGATTGGCGGGCGGCAGTTGCAGAGATTCTGTTTTGCGTGGATCCGTTGATGTTTGTCGTGTCCGGGCTTTGACCGCGAGTAGTTTGTGCAATATCTCGAATCTGTGGGATTGCGGCGGCTACAGATGCAGGTGGAGCAGGACAGCCACGCTTCACCCATTCCAACCAGATGTTTTGAAGTTTGCTGATATCGTTAATTCCATAGTGCTGACTCAATGATTGTGGCCAATCACTACTTGCCAAGCCATTGCCAACAAAATTAATGTATCGTTTTCTACCTCCTCGTTCGATAAGGTAACGAGCTAGTGAATATCCCTGCGAGTACAGTGGGAGCACATCTGCTGGGTACTCTTTCATGGCGAACATGTCGGGAAAGGAAATCCCTCGGCCTGTGCGTAGGAATTCTATGAGTAATCTGTGTTGACGAGCACGCTCCACTGGATGTTCTACTGTCGTGCAAGCTCCTTCGTCTGCCCACCGTGGAAGCGGTTGGCGAAAGTGGCTCGCAAAAATTGTATGGGTGACTTCATGCGGGAGAACTGAATCAAGAATACGCTCTTCGCTGCCTTGTATGGTCATTGTCCAGTTGAACACTTCACCCCGGTCGAATACGAAACTTGTTGCCCCACCAGCCCCAAGTGTTGGTGCTACTTCAGCTGTGATCGGGCAGGGTTGGCTCCAGCGAGGAAGTGGTTTTCCGAGCCATTCAATCGCGAGGTCGTGGCGGTATTGTTCAGCAGCGTCGCCAATCTTCTGGGCTAACTGTGGGTCTGGAGCTTCAATAACAAAATTAGCTGTTCTATAGCTCGCTGCGAGCAAGCAATTTGTCGGAAGAGACAAGACCGCGACCGCACCTAGTAGAAGAATTATTTTTTCTAACTTTCCAAACTGCATGTATTCACCACTTCACTTCGAAGACTATGACACCCGATTTCATAACGATGGCGGGACGTCGGACGGTAGCGGTGAGAAGTAAGTGGGGCCAGAGCGATTTCAGGGTTAATGTTCATTTGCTAGGAATCAGTTGCGGCCACGCGAGTCGTAGCTGGTTTGTCTCTGGTATTTCGAGATTTGTGCCCGGTGAAAGTGAAACTCGAGGGTGAAGAGTCTTGTTCCATGCGAAGAGGCTTCGGTAATAGCGGCCATCTCCGTACGCTTCTTCTGCAAGTTCCCACCATGAGTCTCCATTTTGGACGTCATAATGCATGCCGGGTGACGGCCTCTGTGGAGGTTTTGTGATAGTTGTTTGAGGTAGTGAATTGACGGTGGGTGGGGGCTGTGGAGGTAGCTGTGAAATGACGTCATCTGAAGGTTTTGCTGGGGTTGATAGTGTTGTCGGTTCTTGTGACTGCCAAGGCGCAAGTGCCGGTGTGCTGTCCAATCTTCTGTAAGCATTGGGTTCCTTAGTATCATCGTGTTGAATGTCATTCACTGTTTCGAGCGACGGAACATTATCGCTTTGTATTTGTTCAAGAGGCGGTTCACGTTCTTTGAGTTGTTTCAGCGCAGGCTCAAAACTTGCTTCGATGCTCGGAAAGCGTGGCTCTGACTGTTCGGTTTCACTCAAAGGTGTTGAAGGCCACGGAGTCTTTTTTTCTGGGCTCGGTGTAAGATCAGGCGGTTGTACAGTTTCAGCGAAAGGATTGAATGTGACGGTGTGGATATCGGGGCCAGCGCCTTCAGGTGGGCGTGGTATCAGCAAACGCAGAGCAAGTGCAGTAACAAAAATTCCCGCCAAAAGGCCGAGTAATGACAGAAGGAATTTCGATTCACGTCCCATGCAAAATCCACACAGATAAATTACGTTCAGAGGTTACGCAGTCCGCAGCTCTTAGTTTCACTCATTAAAGAAGTGGGATTCTGCTGAAACTATCTTGCTGTTGCTATAGCGGCAGGCGAAGAAAACGAATTGCACTGAAAAAACGTATTTGTATCGAAAACTAACCTTTGCCCCGAGGCGGAAGCCATTTGTATCGCAGGCTCTGACCAGGTGTCAAAATAGGAAGGTGGCGTAGTATTTTGAAAATCAGTAGAAAATCTAGATCCGTTCTGCAGCTCGGAGTCGTGCTGAACGAGAGCGTCGGTTTCTTGCAACCTCATCATCAGCCGCCTCAATTGGAGAACTGGTCAGGCACTTCCAGACTTGTGGACTGCGGAATGCTTTTTTTACAAGACGATCTTCAAGTGAATGAAAAGAAATAACAGCCAGACGTCCACCAGATTTTAAACGATGGGGGATCCGTTCAAGTGCTACTTGAAGGGACTTTAGTTCTTCATTGACCGCAATTCGGAGTGCTTGGAAAGTACGAGTCGCTGGGTGTATTCTTCTCTGTGGGGTTGTTTTGCGAGGTACAGCTGATGCTACGAGTTTGGCAAATTCTTTTGCTGATTCTATAGGGTTCCGTTCACGAACCTGCGCAATCCTTCGAGCTATTCTCCGACTGTGGCGTTCTTCTCCAAACTCATAAATGAGGTCCGCTAGTGTTTCTGGGCGGAGACGATTGACGAGCCTCCATGCCGGCTCCCCTTCTGTTGGGTCAAATCGAAGATCAAGTGGCCCATCAGATTCGAATGAAAAACCTCTTTCGCGGTCCGCAAGTTGATCACTCGAAATCCCAACATCAAGAAGCATGCCATCAATTTTATCAACTTCAACAGCGTCCAGGACTTCGGGCAAATTGCAGAAGTTTGCTTGTGCGAAACGAATAGGCAGTTTGGCAAGTTCGTCCGCGCCTCGCTTGATTGCCTCTGGATCTCGGTCAATTGCAATCACGCGTCCTGTTGGGCCCACAATTTCTGCCAGCAGTCGTGTGTGTCCTCCTCCTCCGAGTGTTCCGTCAACAACGGTCATGCCTGGGCTTAAGTTAAGAAACGATAATGACTCGTGCGACAGCACACTGGTATGGAGGCTGGTTGACGGTATTGGCTGGATTGGTTTTGGATTTTGCACGTCTCTAGTGTAACCATTCCGATCGATAGGTTTATTGGGTACCCTTTATAAGCATGACACGTTCAGCCGATTTCAATACAGCCGATTTTTATGATTATGAACTTCCTGCGTCACGTATTGCCCAAGAGCCACTTTCTGATCGTGCCGCTGCTCGATTGCTTGTGTTAGACCGAGCATCACAAACTATTCGACACATGAATGTTGGTGATTTGCCGGATATTCTTGCTCCAAACGATCTTATGGTGGTGAATGATTCCCGGGTTGTGCCGGCTCGCCTTCACGGCCGGAGAGCGGAGACAGAGGGTCGCTGGGAGGGCCTTTTCTTATCGGAAGTAGTTGGTGCGGATGGGCGTCGCTTGTTGCGGTTGTTGTCCAAGACAAGGGGCACTTTACGTGTGGGTGAGCGTATTGTGGTGGTTAGTGAACAAGGGCAAGACTTGGCCGTTCTCGAACTTGTAGCCCGTGATTCCGGAGGAACGTGGCTTGTCGATCCTTGTTCTCAAGAGGCAACCATGCAGTTTTTGTCTCGAGTAGGTCGAGTTCCTTTGCCTGGATACATTCGACAAGGAGTTGCTCAGAGCACTGATGTTGAGAGGTATCAAACAGTTTTTGCGACACAGCCAGGATCGGCTGCAGCACCAACGGCGGGCCTGCACTTCACCCCGGCACTTTTACATGAGCTTGCGGGACGGGGGATAAAGAAAGCAGAAGTTACGTTACACGTTGGAGTCGACACGTTTCGGCCGATTGCTACTCATAAAATTGAGGATCATGAGATGCATTCAGAGTGGTGCACTGTTTCAGAAGAAACAGTCATGGCTGTCTGCGAAACTCAGCAGCAAGGTGGAAGAGTCGTGGCTGTAGGTACAACAGCAGTTCGTTCACTTGAGACGGCTGCTCGTTCTGGGCTCACTGAGTCATATGGCGGTGCCACAAACTTATATATACGCCCGGGTTACTCTTTTCGCGTGGTGGATGTTATGTTGACCAATTTCCATATGCCAAGAACAACTCTTATGGTGCTAGTGAGTGCATTTGCTGGCCGTGATCTCATTCAGCAGGCGTACAAGGAAGCTATGGAAAAAGGCTACCGGTTTCTGAGTTATGGTGATGCAATGCTCATTTTGTAATGCTAAAATGTTTTTAGATTTTTGTTTGTAGCCATCTTCAGGGTTTTTCACTGGTCGTTGTTTGATCCAACGATGGATGAGAATAAAATAACTTTCCCTATTTAGATTGAAAGGAATTCATCTCGTGTCTTCAATACCTCAGGAAGATGTGCTGGTAGTGCCTCGGCATGTGTTGGAGCAGGTGGGGTTGTTTCAAGGTTTTTGTGGAGATGTCAAAAAATACCTTCCAGTTCTTCTTGATCCAAATCAAACCCTATGGATGTCACGTGATCGAGCTGAAGAGGACGCATCGTTTAAGCAACTCATTCCGTACTGTCTGCTTGCATGGTCCGACGCTGATGGCGTGGCGCAGTATTTTTCGTATACCCGTGGTAGTGGGCAAGGTGAAGCGAGGCTTCGGTCAAAGCGCTCTGTTGGTATTGGTGGTCATATTGCCAGTACTGATGGACAGTATGGAGATAACGCTTCGTACGAGGCGGGGATGCTTCGGGAGCTCAACGAAGAGGTCGCGATCAGTTCAAAATTTACAAGTCGATGTGTCGGGCTTATTAATGACGATGCAACGCCTGTTGGTAGTGTGCATCTTGGAATAGTTCATGTCCTTGAACTGCAATCGCCGGAGGTGGAGTCTCTTGAGACGAATTTGATTGAATGCGGATTTGAGACGTTAGAAGAACTACTCGCGGAGCGAGAGCATTTTGAAACCTGGTCTCAGATCGCCCTCGACGCGGTGCAAGCTGGAAGTCTTGGGTAATCTTTTGACCTCGCATGGCCGCACCTTTGAGTGATTGATGAGGAATATTGAGTGATGTCCGACAATGCTCCCGTCTATCTTGATAATCATGCGACAACTCGACTCGATCCCGATGTTTTTGAATCAATGATTCCTTGGTTCACGGATAGCTATGGGAATGCAGGGAGTGGCACGCATGTCATGGGAACCGTAGCGCGTGACGCTGTTGAGTCAGCGAGGCGGCGTGTGGCGGATGCTGTTGGTGCAACAGCTCGGGAAATTGTTTTCACAAGTGGTGCTACCGAGAGTGTGAACTTGGCAATAGCTGGGGCAGTGAGTCGTCAGCCATCTGGCCAGTGTGTCGTGCCTGTAACTGAGCATGTCGCGGTCCTCGATGTAGTAGATCAATTAGAGCGAGAGGGCTTGTCTGTTTGTCGTGTGCCAGTTGCGGCGAAGGACACTGAGACCCCTGGTGCTCTCGATCTCAATCTCCTCGATGAGATGATTGGGGCAGGGACGAGTCTTGTTTCAGTTATGTTTGCCAATAACGAGATCGGTACGGTGCATCCAATTTCAGCAATCGCTGATCTTGTTCATTCACACGGAGCCTTGCTGCACGTGGACTGCGCGCAAGCAATTGGGAACTGCTCTATCGATGTCACTTCGATTGGTGCCGATCTGGCAAGTTTCTCAGCACATAAGTGTCATGGACCGAAAGGCGTTGGTGCTCTTTATGTCAGACGACAGCAACGAATTGTTAGGATTAATCCACAGGTGTTTGGAGGTGGCCAGGAGCGTGGCCTGCGAAGTGGCACATTGAATGTGCCAGGAATCGTTGGCATGGGGCATGCATGTGAGCTTGCATCAAAACGGCTTGATGTATCCTTGGAGCACATGACGACTTTGCGTGCCAAGCTTTGGGATCTCTTGGTAGATGCAATCCCCGGTATTCAGTTGAATGGCCCACCATTTGGTCGAGGTGTGCGACTGCCTAATAACCTAAACGTTCTTATACCAGGGATTGATGGGTCAACTCTTTTAGCTGAGCTCTCACGAATCGGGGTTGCAGCAAGCGCTGGTAGTGCTTGCTCAAGTGAACAGCCAAGACCAAGTCACGTTTTACTTGCACTTGGCTTATCGGAGGAAGAGGTTCGGCAGAGCATACGTTTCGGGCTGTCACGAATGACTACGTCACAGGAAATTCAGTCGGCGTCAGAAAGGCTGCGGGCAGCGGTTCAATCGCTTGGAATTGGTTGATTATCGAAGTTTTTTCTGCAGGATAGCAAAAAAGTGTTGTTTGGTAGCAGACTTCTAGCTGGATCAGCACAACGCCCTTTGCCGACAATGGCTATCGGGATAAACTATTATTAGACGCGTGAGGGCATTTCGTGGCCTATTAAATGAAAGATGGGTCTGATGGAACGCTCGTAGCGGGTGTTGCGTTTTAAAACAGGTGGCAAGTTCCTACGGAGGTTTATACGATGTCGGTTACGCTTACTGAAAAAGCAGCCAGCGAAGTTATGAAAATTATTACGGATCAAAAACTTGAAGATGGAACAGTTCTTCGAGTTGGTGTTGCTGGAGGCGGGTGCAGTGGGTTTCAGTATTCGCTGGGATTTGACACACAGTTTGATCCTAAGGCTGATACAAAAACTGATCAGCACGGTGTCGCTGTTGTTGTTGATAAAAAGAGCGATCTTTTTCTCGATGGTACAACACTAGACTTCCATGAGGGGATCGATAAGCGAGGCTTCACTTTCAATAATCCAAACGCTTCGAAAAGTTGCGGTTGTGGCAGTTCATTCCAGGCTTAGTCAACTAACGTGGTTCGGTGCCGAGGAGGTCCAGTGGCGGCGGAAAAAGTATTTATCGTCGGTATTGGTGATGATGGCATCGAGGGCATGACGGCTCATGCTGTCAAGATTGTTGAGGCCGCTCATGTTTTGTTGGGCCCGGACTCGTGCAGTCCCCTCTTGTCTAAAGGCATGCAGGAGCGGCTTGAAGTAGTTGCAAGTCTTGAAGATTTAGTCGACCATATCGAAAAATCTGATGGCCACAATAAAATCGTTGTGCTGGCATCTGGCGATCCTCTCTTTTACGGAACTGCACGGTATGTCTGTGGGAAACTGGGAAAAGAGAGGTTCGAAGTAGTTCCTCACGTCAGTAGTATGCAGCTTGCATTTGCCAGAGTGAAAGAAAGTTGGGAAGACGCCTACCTGGCGAACCTCTCTGGATTGACCGTCATTGATCGCGTTATTGACAAAATTCGTACGGTAGACACCGCAGGTCTTTTCACGAGTGAGAGATGGCCACCGAACGCTGTTGCCGAGGCTCTTCTTGAGCAAGGAGTCCAAGGTCTTCAGGCTTATATTTGTGAAAATCTTGGTTCGCCTGATGAGCGGGTAACACAAGGCTCGCTGACTGAAATAGCCAAAGAATCATTTTCATCTTTGAATGTAATGATTTTGATTCGTCCGAGTGGGCTGACTGAATTGCCGAGCAAGGCAGGAAGGCGTCTATTTGGAAATTCTGATGAACTCTTTCTTCAATCCCGTCCAAAGCGGGGCTTGCTCACTCCCGCAGAAGTCCGCAGTCTAGCTCTCGCTGAACTTTCTCTATTCCCAACAAGCATCGTCTGGGACGTTGGGGCCGGGAGTGGATCATTGGCCATCGAGGCAGCAAGACTTGCACCGGACGGTTCTGTCTTTGCTATTGAGATGGATGTTGTGGATCACCAGTTAATTGAAGAAAATGCAAAGCGATTTGGAGTCGACAACCTGCGGGCGATTCTTGGTCAAGCGCCTGAGGCGTGGAGCGATCTCCCAGACCCAGATAGTATTTATGTAGGTGGCAGTGGTCGTGCGGTGACCTCTCTCGTTGAACAGGCATGGGAGCGGTTAAAGCCTGGGGGGCGATTGGTTACGAGTTGCAATAGTATTGAAAATCTAGCTGCGGTTCATGCCCTCTTGCGAAGTCGATCAGAAGACGCTGGGTATTGGATGGTTAATATTGCCCGAGGGATTGAACAAATGGATCGCATTCGTTTCGAGGCAATTAATCCGAATTTCCTCATGGCGGCGACGAAGGCAGGGTAGGGCGTGACCGACCAACTTCCTGAACCGCTTGATGTTATAGCTGTAGGCGCCCATCCGGATGATGTCGAAATCGGGTGTGGGGGAACTCTTGCAAGGTTAGTCGATCAAGGATGCCGTGTAGGCATTGTAGATATCACTGACGGGGAGCCAACACCTCGATCAAGTGGCCCAGAGGAGCGGCTTGCTGAAGCTGCCAAGGCCGCCAGATGCCTTGGTGTTGTGCATCGAGAGCAACTTGGTTTTCCGAATAGGAAATTATTTGATTCTTTTGATGTTCGAGTAGCACTTGCAAAAGTATTTCGTCGTTACAGGCCGCGACTCATCCTTGGAATTGGTGATAAAACGCCGATGGCTTCGCCTGACCATGCGCAGGCCATGATGATAACTGAGGCCGCTGTCTTCTATTCTCGTTTAACGAAATGGAATGATGTTTTTGACAACCTTCCCGAACATACGATTCCTCATTTGCTGACGTATTTTCTGTTTACTGGTATTGCCGATCTTCCTGCAGGATGTTGGCCAATTATTGTGAATATCGAGGGCCACTTGAAGCAGAAGATTGAGGCCGTTCGCTGTTATGCCTCTCAGTTTCCTGCTGAAAAAGAGCATGTTTTTACGCGGGTAGAATCGCTCTCGAAAACAATTGGATTACTCGGTGGATGTGCTGAGGGAGAACTAATTGCCGGGAGTCGAATCCCCTGCACAACAGACCTCATGCGTCTACTCTAAAAATGTATTGCTAGAAACATCTGATTTTTTGCAGAGACTTTTAAAAACATTCACTTTAAAATGATATTTATATGAGTGCGATTGAGTGTACAAAAAACAATTCATGGATGCGTTGGGTTCTCTACGCTGCTGGCGCTTACAATATGGTTTGGGGTGCGGTTGCAATCATTATTCCTTTATGGATGTTTGGTGCCGCAGGAATGGAATTGCCTCGTTACCCGGAATTCTGGCAGTGCATTGGTATGATTGTTGGCGTGTATGGTATCGGGTATATCATCGCGGCGTCCGATCCAATTCGGCATTGGCCAGTTGTGTTCGTCGGATTTCTCGGCAAAGTTCTTGGTCCGATAGGATTTGCTGAAGCACTTTGGTCCGAAAGGCTGCCGCTCGTCTTTGGCCTCAATATCGTGACGAATGATCTGATTTGGTGGGTTCCATTTTCTCTTATCCTCTTGGCAGCTTGGAAAAATCGTGGCCGCTCCGAACCCTGATAAAAGTCGTTATCAATACGATATTGTTGTTATTGGGGCTGGAATCGCTGGCCTGATGGCATCCAATTATTTGTCGAAAGCTGGTTATAAAGTTGCGGTGTTAGAGAAATCCCGAGGGGTTGGTGGCCGGATGGCAACTCGTCGTCTTGGTGAGGCAGTCTGTGACCATGGAACACAATATTTTTCAGTGAAGGGAAGAGCCTTTGGAAGCGTTGTTTTGGAAGCAAGGAAATCGGGCGCTTTGATGCCATGGTGCGATATGTTTCCGAAGGCAAAAACTCTTGATGGTCCGGCTGTCGTACCACTCGATGAAGTGGGCCATGCCCGTTGGAAGGGCGCTCGGGGTATGACAAGCCTCCCAAAGCATCTCGCCCAGCAGCTCTCGGAATCAGTTAAAACAGGAGTCCGAGTGAATGCCGTAAGCATTCAAGGTAATTCAGTCCATGTGTCCTGTGAGAACGATGAGGTGTTTGTGGCCCGCGCCGCTTTGCTCACAGCACCAAGTCCTCAGATTGTTGAAATATTAACATTTGGCGGGCTGGTTCCCCCAGTTGTTGACTCGGTGGCGTGGGAGGCACTTTCATCGGTAGAATATTCCTCCTGTTTTTCACTTATGCTGAAGTTAAAGCAACCGAGTCTGCTCCCAGATCCTGGCGGCCTTGAGTTCTGCTCTGGTCCCGTTGCATGGATTAGCGATAACTTTCAAAAAGGAATTTCACCTGTTCCGAGCCTTACGATTCAAGCTACTGCTGAATTTAGCAAAGTTCATTTCGACACTGATCCAATACGTGTACAAGACGAACTTACAAAAGCAGTGCATCGCTGGATTGATGGTGATATCTCGAATGCCATTGATGCGAGTTCACTTCAGCGGTGGAAATATGCATTTCCTATTTCTCCAATAAAAGCGCCAATGATTGCCCTGCAAAATAGCCCTCCAGTAGTTTGTTGTGGTGATTCATTCGGCGGCGGCCGTGTTGAATCTGCTGCATCGAGTGGCCTTGCGGCTGCGCGGTGGATTCACCGTTTTTTCGACTAGGATTTCTCGAGCATGGCATCGATAATATGGTTTAGAACCTGCGATGCTGTATCTTTGCCTGGCATCATAAATACGAGTGCTGGCGACATGTGAGTTATTGCGCGGGTATGCTTTGTGAAGAGAGACTTGATGCCAAGGCGTGTTGAGTCAGGTTTGACGTTCTTGTTTCTACTTATTAGCGGTTCAGGTACTGAAGAATTTGGAGACACACTATGGCATCACTCGTGACACCGAAACTTCCAGAAGTAGAGTCCTACCTATCAAAAGGTACTATTCCCGGTGTTGTTGGCGGTGAAGATTGGTGTGGCTCTGGAGACACAGCGTTCCAATCCTCCGATCCGGGAAGTGGTGATGTGCTTGCTGAAGTGCACGCCTACACGGCAGGTGATGTGAATCGTAGTGTCGAAAAAGCGAATGAATCATTCAAGAAGTCTGGCTGGTCGACGTTAGCTCCAAATGACCGAGCCGTGCGACTTTATCGGTTCGCAGATTTGGTGGAGCAGAAAAAGCAAATTGTGTCTCAGATCGAGGCGATCGATGCTGGTAAATTGCCCGCGCATGCTCTGGGGGACGTTGAGAATTTTGTTGAATCAATTCGATTTTTTGCAGATATGGCCCAGCATGTACAGCGTCGTAATCAGCTTGCTGTAGCGGGGCACGAGGCATGGACACTACGGAGCCCGTGGGGAGCTTGCGGATTCATATTTCCATGGAATTTCCCAGTCCTGCTCATGGGGTGGGGCATTGCACCTGCTTTGGCTGCAGGTAACACCGTAGTAGTTAAGCCTGCTGAAGATACGCCTCTTTCATCAATCTATATTGCTCGTTTAGCTCGTGAAAGTGGTATGCCCGATGGTGTTGTAAATGTTGTCCCCGGTCTTGGTAGTGAAGCCGGAGCAGCTCTTTCTGCGAACCCAGGTATTCGGCGGATGTCGTTCACGGGTTCTCCTGAAGTGGGGAGACTTGTTGGTGAGTCTTGCGGCCGTAATCTTGTACCTGTCAAACTTGAGCTTGGCGGTAAGGGGGCAGCTGTAGTTTTTGAAGATGTCGATGTCGAAGCAACCGCGAAGAAGCTTGTTGGTGCAATTACTTTCCATACCGGTCAAGTTTGCTGTGACGCAACGCGTTGGCTAATTCACCAATCGATATACGATGACTTCATCAGTGCCTGTAAACAGGAAATGCAACGTGTCAAAGTCGGTTATCAGCTCGATGGCGGTACCACCATGGGGCCTGTGGTAAATTCAAAACAAAGAGATAGGGTGTTAAGCTACCTTGAAAAAGGTGTCGCCCAAGGTGCTGATGTTGTGGTGCCTGGAGGTCCTGCCGAAGTCGCTGGGCACAACGGTTTCTACGTGAAGCCCTGTTTGTTGAGCGGACCACTCGATAATGTGGCAGCCAGAGAGGAAATATTTGGTCCGGTTGCATATATGACGACATTTGATCAGGAGTCAGAAGCGATCTCGCTTGCAAATGACACTGACTACGGTCTTGCAAATAGTGTTTGGACTACTGATTTAGGGCGTGCTGCTCGTGTGGCCGAGTCTATGGTCGCTGGAAATAGTTGGATTAACTCTCACAATGTTTTTGCAAAAGGGGTGCCTTACGGCGGAATTCACAAAAGCGGTATGGGAGGAGGCGTCAATTCTATTGAAACCCTGTTTGATTATTGGCGAAGTCAGTCAATCGTTCGGCCGCTGTAAGTGCAATCGAGAAAGCAAGTATGCGGTAATGAAAAGTGTCACACAAGTTGGTGGGTAGGACGTGTGAAAAAATTTGATTGTATTGTCGTAGGAGCCGGATTGTCTGGGCTCGCTTGCGCTCGAACACTTTTAGATCAGGGTAAGTCGGTACTTGTCCTTGAATCATCGGACAGACCTGGTGGACGAGTTGGTACTGACACCATCAATGGATTTCAGATTGATCGTGGCTTTCAGGTATATCTGGACTCGTACGCTGAAGGAAAGAAATTCCTGGACTATTCGTCTTTGAATTTTGGTGCTTTTGAACCGGGAGCACTAGTAGCACATCGTGGACGTTTACTTCCCATAAGTGATCCATGGAGGCGACCATTTGCAGCCATTCGTTCGGTGTTGTCAGGCGTTGTTGGTGTGCCAGATGGTTTACGTATTGCTTATTTGCGGAGCCAGGCTTTGGCTGGCGTGCGAAATGGAAAGATAGATCCGATCCGCATTGCTAATGACAAAGAAAAAACAACGCGAGAGGAACTACTTTCACGAGGTTTTTCACCCGAGTTTATTCAATTGTTTTTTGAACCATTCTTTGGTGGTGTCTTTCTTGAAAGAGATCTGACAACGGCATCACAAGTCTTTGAATTTACATTTGCAATGTTCTCTCTAGGTTGTGCATGCCTTCCAGCTGGTGGTATGTCCGCTATCCCTCGCCAAATGGCTCAAAAGCTACCTGCTGGTTGTTTGGAGACTCTGTCTCCTGTTGTCAAAGTCAACAATGTATCAGCCGGGGGCTGGGAGGTTGCACTTAAAGACGGGCGGCGGTTGTACGCGGAGTCGGTTGTCGTCTCAGCAGCTGCAGCAGCAATCACACCGCTGTTGCCGGAATGCCTTTTCACGACGTGGACGCCTCCGTCATGGAAAGGCACTCGTCTTGTGGCTTTTGAATCTGTTAAGAAGCCTCCGTGTGGAAAGACTCTGGTTGTCTCATCTGATCCAATTGAAATGGGACCAATTGATAATCTGTCGACACCGTCAGCTGTTACCAGTGGTTATGCGCCAGAGGGCAAAAATCTTATTTACGTTTCAGTGCGGGGTGATTGGCAGGGTAAGGCTGAGCAGCTGCCGGCTACGATACGTCAACAAGCTAGGGCCTGGTTTGGTGTTGAAGTTGAGCAATGGAAAGACTTCGCAACGGTATCAGTCCCACGCGCTTTGCCGATTGAAACGCCAGCCTCGAGGCAACAAAGATTTCCATCAAATTATCTTGCCCCTGGTCTTTTTCTGTGCGGTGATCATCTTACGACTTCTTCGATCAATGGAGCGCTCGCTGCTGGACGCCTTGCTGCAGAGGAAGTCTTACGATCGACTTGAGCCCGATCTTACCCAAGTGTTTATCCAGCGATTAATCTAACGCTATTATTCTCAGCCGACTAACGCTATTATTCTCAGCCGATGGATATTAATCTCAGAGAATCAGCTGCTACTGCTTAGCAGAATGGCAAATAATGTTTTCATACGGCTAGTAAAAGTGAGGCTGTATCTCGCTTTCAGACAACGTCCTTGAAGATGTCTAAATAAAGAAGTTCGCCTAGTCTGCTTTGTGAAAGCCTTCTATCAAGTGGGACTCTTTGAAGCGTGCCGAGCGTTTTTTGGAGCCGTGAATTGCAATGACGGCGAACAATCGTGTTGCAGGGCAATTCCGGACTGAAAATTGTTGTGTTAGTCCTCCGAAAAGTCTTTCGAAGTGGCACAAATTCCACGGACTATTGCGGGGAAGAAAAAGATTGCGCGCAAAAATCCTAGCATAGTTGGTTACCCTTCCCTGGAACTATTAATGATTTAATCGTAACAGGTTTCAGGAAAAACGCTCTCGTCAGAGTTAATTTGGCGGATATACTTGAAGTTAAACAAGCGTTTGAAACGGGTAGTCATGTCGTCGACAAGCACTGAAAAAAAGGGACGTTCCGCGGTGGATTCGCAAGAAGACCCACGAGGACGAATTCTTTCTGCGGCAGGTCGGGAGTTTGCCGAGAAGGGTTTTGAAACCGCGACCATTCGCGACATCTGCACTTCGGCATCAGTGAACGTTGCAGCAGTAAAGTATTATTTTGGTGACAAGTATCGGTTGTACATCGAAAGCGTGAGGCATGCACATGAGGAACGCTCTCGGCAGTTTCCGTTACCCGTATGGGCTGACGGCACGTTGCCTGCTGAGAAACTCCGAGGTTTCGTTGGAAATATGCTTGAACGAATGCTGGGGTTTGATGAGCCACCCTGGCAGGTGCGGTTGATGCTTCGAGAAGTTCTCCATCCGACTGACGCATGTAGAGAATTGGTGGAGGATTATATTCAGCCGCACTTTACTGTTCTGTGCAATATTCTTAATGAGTTAACAGATGGCAAAGAGTCCCCTGCCGAGTTACGTCGAATTGGGTTGAGTATTAGCGGTCAGTGTTTTTTATATCGTGCTGCTGGTGATGTGGTGGGCATGCTTATTCCACCGAATGAAATAAAGGAAATGCACAATCCGGAAGAGCTCGCCAACCATATCACGTCATATTGTTTGGCGGCTCTTGGAAAGCGTGTGCCACTTTCGGTTGAGGTGTCTTAAGGACTACAAGGCGCGTGGATTAATTAATTGTGCGTATGATTCAAAAGTGATTGAAAACTTTCTTAGAGAAATGAAAATGTTTCGGACTATTCTTGGTTGGGTCGCCCCTTTTCTTATTCTTGGTGGTGGCGTAGCCGCCTTCATGGCAATGGGAAGTCAGCCGCCGCCGCCACGAACAACGAACGAAGCCGCTACGGCCATAGCAGTTTCAACAGTAACTGCTACTCGTGAGCCCAGTGTTTTTCAGATTGATTTTGATGGTGTTGTCGTGCCGCTGCGTGAAGTCACGCTCTCGGCTGAGGTGGCTGGGCGGATTGTCAAAAAAACAGCAGATTGCCAGAGTGGTGAGTTTGTTGAAAAGGGGAAGCTGCTTCTTGAAATTGATACTCGCGACTACGAACTCGAGGTTCGCCGTCTGAAACAAGAGCTCAAGCAGGCTGTGTTGTCTATCGAAGAAATCGATGAAGAAATTAAGCAGAATGAGCGCTCGGTAGAGCTAGCAAAGCGACAGGTAGAGTTAGCTCACCGAGAAGTCGTGAGGCAGAACAATCTCAAATCAGACAGGGTTGTGACTGAAGCGGATTACGAACGAGCTCTGCGGGACGAATTGTCTGCAGACAGCAATCTGAATACATTGCAAGGCCAGCGACGAGTGCTTGCCAAGCGACGTATTCGTCTGAATGAAGCTGAAACACTCACAGCAACAATGCTTGAGCGATCTCAGCTTGATCTTGGCAGAACGAATATAGTTGCGCCTGTCAGTGGTATTGTCGTGGAAGAGATGGTTGAAGCAGAGTCTTTCGTAAGTAAGGGGACTCCGCTTGTCACAATTGAAGATACGAGTGCGGCTGAAGTACGAGTAAGCCTTCAGATGGATGACGTGTCTCGAATTTGGAGCGATAGCCGGCGAGTGCCTGCGGCGTCTGCTTATGATTTTCCTGATACGCCGGCATCTGTGGTGTATCGCATCGGGAATCGTCAGTACCGCTGGCAGGGGGTACTAGAAAGGCAGGAAGGAAAAGGTCTTGAGGAGCGGACACGAACGCTTCCCTGCCGTGTGCTTGTTGCTGAACCAACTGTTGTTGAGGCCATTGACCGCTACGGATCTCCATTGCCGGAGCTGCCCGCAGGCGCGCCGAAGTCGCTGCTACGCGGAATGTTTGTCGACGTGCAGGTAGAGGTGCAAACAAGGCAGACCTTGGTATCTGTTCCGTGTGAGGCGTTGCGTCCAAATGGTGATGTCTGGATTGTTAAAAATAAGTCACTGGTTATTCTTCAGCCACCACTTGTTCAAGTGGCAGCAGGTAGAGCTGTTTTTGAATCAACGCCTGACGGCATGAAGCCGAATGATCAAGTTGTGGTAAGTCAAATAGCAAATCCGCGAGCGAGTATGTTGGTTGTCGACAGTTCCGTGCAACCTGATGCTCCTTCAGTTGGTGATACCAAGCTCAAGGGTGATAAATCGTCAGCAGATTCCTCTGAAACAGACAAGTGAGAAACTCTTATGCGACGTATCATCTCTTGGACTGTCGAAAATATGCCGGCGATGAATACGCTGGTTGCTGCAATTCTTCTCGTTGGAGTGATGAGTTTTGCTGGCATGCGGCGAGAGGTGTTCCCAGAATTTGAACTTGAGATAATTCTGGTGTCTGTCCCGTATCCAGGAGCGACGCCCGAAGAAGTCGAGGAGGGTATTTGCCAAAAAGTTGAAGAAGCTTGCCGTAGCGTAACGGGGATAAAAAAACTCACGAGTGTTGCACAAGAAGGTGTAGGTTTCTGTATCTTTGAGCTGGGTTCTGCTGCAAAGAATGTACAAAAGGTACTCAGCGAAATACGTTCGGAAGTCGAGCGAATACCAAGTCTCCCGGAACTTGCCGAAGATCCAAAGGTCGAGCAGATAACTCTTCGTAACCCTGCAATCAAAGTCGGTGTTTTAGCACCTCGGATTGCTGGTGGGGTTTCCGAGGCCGAGTTGCGCGATGTTGCCGAAGTTATTCGAGATGATCTACTCGCTTTGCCGGCGGTATCTGCGGCAAATCTGCAGGGAGCGAGAGACTATGAAATCGATATCGAGATTTCAGAACGGACACTTCGGAAATATGGGCTTTCGCTTCGGAAAGTTGCCAATATCGTTCGGCAAGAAAATCTTGAACTGCCGGGAGGTCGAATACGGGGCGAAAGTGGAGAAATTCTTTTACGAGGAAAAAATAAACGGTACGTCGGAGATGAGATCGCTGAATTGCCTTTGGTGACATTGCCGGATGGCCTTGTTTTAACTGTTGGTGATTTGGGAGCGGTGCACGACGACTTCGCTGATGTTGCTGCAACAAATCAAATAAACGGGCGTCAAGGAATGGTTGTGTCCATTGACCGAAGTTCGGGTGAAGATTTGTTGGCTATGACGGAGGCTGTGAAAGCTTATGTGAGTAAGGCGTCATTGCCTCAAGGTTATGAAATTGTGACATGGGCAGACCAGTCTGTAGATGTTCGTGATCGGCTTGAAATGTTATTGAATACAGGGACGCAAGGGCTTCTCATTGTATTTGTCATACTTTCACTTTTTCTGAATTTAAAAATTGCTTTCTGGGTCGCGCTGGGTATTCCGTTTTGCATGCTCGGTACAGGAGGACTGATGTTCCTCACGGACCAGACGCTCAACATGCTTTCCATGTTTGCATTTCTCATGGCGATTGGCATTGTGGTGGATGATGCGATCGTTGTGAGTGACAATATTGAGCGACACCGACGGCTCGGTAAGAAACTAGTCACTGCTGCCATCGATGGTACTGCTGAAGTGACACCCAGTGTTGTCTCGAGTGTGACGACAACGGTAATTACCTTCCTTCCACTGTGCTTTGTCTCTGGTGTCATGGGCAAATTTATTGCCGTCATGCCATTTGCATTTATTACTGCTTTGATTATGTCGCTTGGTGAGTCCTTGCTTATCCTTCCAGGGCATCTGTCTCATGAAAAAGGCCTGGTCTTCACCCTGCTCGGCTGGTTACTCTTCCCGTTTCGTGTTTTTCTACCTGTCTTAGAGTGGTTGCAGAAGGGATGTGATCGAGGTCTTCAGTGGATTATACGTGCGTGTTATCGCCCTCTCCTTAATATTGCTTTGGCAAATCGCCTGAGCACCATGGCACTAGCTGTAAGTGTTCTTTTGATGGCTGTCGCCCTTGTCCGTAGCGGTGTAACTCCGTTTTCATTATTTCCGAAAATTGATGCAAATCGACTCATAGCCAAGATTACCTTTCCTGACGGTACGCCGTCGTCTGTGACAGATGAAGCAACCCGACGGATTGAGCAAGCTGCTTTTGACACAGGACGGCGTCTCTCGAAGACGGAGGATACTATTGTTCGACTGGTTCATCGGTCAGTGGGCCAAGTTGCTGCTCAAGGTGAGGTCGGACCCGATGCACGCGTGAGTGGAAGTCATGTTGGTGCCGTGGCACTTGAGCTTGTCGACGGTGAAAGTAGAGAAGTAACCAGCGAGCAGTTTATCAGTGACTGGCGACTGGCAGCAGGTAACTTCCCAGGGGTAGAGAGTCTTGTTTACAGGACAGAAAATATTGGTCCGGGTGGTAAAGCTGTTGAGTTCAAACTGTTGTCCCGAAGTGATCCAGAATCTATCCGCCAACTTGAAGAAGCTGTTGAACGTTGCAAGGATTGGCTCGCCCAGTATCCGGGTGTTATTGACATCGACGATGATTCTCGTCCTGGAAAATGGGAATATCAGATTCGCGTAAAGCCTGAAGCTGAGGCGATGGGTGTGTCTCTTGCTGATCTGGCGGGTACTGTCCGGGCGAGTTATTACGGTGAGGAGGTTATGCGGCTTCAGCGAGGTCGTCATGAAGTAAAGCTCATGGTGCGATATCCTCGCGAAGAACGACGAAGTGTTGCGACGCTCAGTGATATTCGCGTGACCAGTCCTGATGGAGTAAAGCGGCCACTTGATGAGTTGGCCGAGATCGATATTAAGCGTGGCTATTCAGAAATAAATCGATTAAGTCAGAGGCGATCAATAACTGTTGTTGCTGATATTGATGTCGCAAAGAGTAGCCTTACAAGTGGCCAAATCACTGGAGATATGGACAAGCGACTCATGCCCGACCTGTTGACTGAGTATCCGCTCGTGAGTATTCGCTGGGAAGGGGAGCAGGAGCAGACCCAAGAGAGTCTCGAAAGCTTAGCTGTCGGTTTTATTGTCGCTTTGTTTGCAATGTTTGTCCTTCTTACTATGGAATTTAAATCATACTTTCAGCCACTGTTGATCATTGCAATTATTCCGTTTGGATGTGCTGGCTCCGTGTTTGGCCATGCGTTGCTTGGTATGCCACTAACTATTTTCAGTATGTTCGGGCTCGTGGCACTTGCTGGAGTCGTAGTCAATGACTCAATTGTTCTCATTGATTTTATTAATTATCGAGTACGGTCAGGTATGCCACTGTATGACTCTCTTCGTGAGGCTGGGCAGTTACGATTCAGGCCTGTTTTTCTCACAAGCGTGACGACGATCGGGGGACTTTTTCCGCTGATGACCGAGACGAGTTTTCAGGCTCAGTTTTTAGTTCCAATGGCTACGTCACTTGTTTTTGGCTTGGCAGCGACAACACTCATTGTTCTTATTCTGGTGCCGGTCATGTACTCCTTTTTTGGAACATCGGCTCGAAAGCGAATAGATGAAGAGTCAGATTGGCAGGAGACTGAATCAGAGTCGGCGAAGCATGCTATGGTCTGAGTCTGCACGAAGCCTCGGATACATGAATCAGCGGGGCATGCTTCTGGATTTGTGGCACGTCTTGCGACACGAGGTACTTTTTTTGGCACGTTTTTATTATGCATGCCGGTTAAAAAGATCGCCTTTGTATCAGTTTTTGAAAACCAGTGCTTTTTTGAAAACCAGCGATTTTTTGAAAACCAGCGATTTGACTTGTAGCCGCTCTGCCAGTGAATGCTGATTGCTTGCAGCTTGTGTGCGCAGTGCTGCGCATCATCGATTGCAGAGAAAATGGCAAACGTCGCCGTCCTGCATGATATATTCTTTGCCTTCAATTCGTAGTTTTCCGGCAGCACGAATTTCTTTTTCACTACCAAACTCTTCAAGATCGTCGACAGAATGTATCTCAGTTCGGATAAATCCTTTTTCGAAGTCTGTATGGATGACACCTGCCGCCTGCGGGGCCGTTGCGCCTGTTGGAACAGTCCACGCACGAACCTCTTTTTCCCCGGCAGTGAAGAAGCTCTGCAGTCCAAGAGTCGCATACGTAGCTCGAGCAAGAACCGCTAAGGCAGGCTCACGTAGTCCGACATCTGTTAGCATTTCAAGGCGATCGTCGTGCTCTAGTTCTGCAAGTTCTGCTTCAAGTTTTGCACACACTGCAACGACATTAGCATCCACAGAGGACGCAGCTTTGTGAACTTTTTGCACCAGCTCGCCATTTCCTTCAAGGTCAGATTCGTCAACGTTGGCAACATAAAGAATCGGTTTTGCAGAAAGCAGTCCGAGTTCTTTAATAGCTTCTTGTTCTGTTTCTGTAAGTTCAAGAGTTCGGATTGGTTTTTCTTCCGCTAAGTGTTCTTGGCATTTCTTGAGTACTTCGAGTCGCTTCTTTGCTTCCTTGTCTAGGCTGCGGGCGTTCCTTTCAGCCTTAGGCATGATGCTTTCAAAGTGCTGTAGGTCGGCTAGTAAGAGTTCAAGTTCGATAGTTTCCATGTCAGCAACCGGGTCAACTTTGCCAGCAACATGAATGACATCGGGGTCGTCGAAGCATCTCACGACTTGCAAGATCGCATCGACTTCGCGAATGTGGGCAAGGAATTTGTTTCCTAGCCCTTGGCCCTCACTGGCTCCTTGTACTATCCCCGCAATATCTACAAGTTTCAGTACGGCTGGGATGACTTTTTGTGTTTGGACGTGTGTTGTGATTCGGTCAAGACGAATGTCAGGAACACTTACCATGCCCTCATTCGGCTCAATTGTGCAAAAAGGATAGTTTTCACTCTGTGCAGACTTTGAGAGTGTGAGCGCGTTAAAAAGAGTGCTTTTGCCAACATTTGGCAGGCCAACAATACCAGCTTCCATATGAATTACGAGGTGACAGTCACCGCCCTTGCTCCGCCAAAAATAGTTCTTTTTGCTACCGGCCACCAACCAGGTTGATCAAGGCCTCGATATCGAGAATCCTCGGGCAGGTGTTGAACGAGATATGTGTGTGCTCCTGCCAGGTTGTGGTACGGCAGAGAGGGAAAGAGGTGATGTAATGCGTGGTACCGTATGGAGAACGGGAAGAAGAGAAGCGTCAGAGGGTCATTACGAATGAAATTGCAGGAATCAAGAATGTGAGATTCAACGTTACTGACTTCTCCATCACCGTCAAAGTGGTGGTCGGCAAGTTGTCTCATCTGATTCATGACAAGCGTTGTTAAACCAAGCAGATAGAGAAGCGGTATGCGGCTCAGTGGTGCTGCGCCCGCAAAAACAGCTAGAGGAATTGCAGCTGCTCGGATAAAGCAGAGCACTTCCATGGCAGTAATCACTTTCCTGTCAAAGCTGGTGATCTGTCTTCGGTATCGAAGATTGAGGGTCAGTGAGCTACCGCGTTCTAGTACAAATTCACGGAATCGTGGGTTTAAGTACGACAACGGAGTCAGGAGAAATCTCAAAAAAACAATTATTGGAAATGCAAGAATGAAAAGGCTGTAGCCCAGAGCGCTTTTCCAATTACCTGCCTCAAGAACGTTAGCAACATATTCTGGGTCTTCAGGTGTGCCGTACATTCGTTGGCTGTGGTGATCTCGGTGATGTCGCGTAAAAAAACATGATGGAGTTAGCGTAAAGACTCCCACAAGAAGATTCCATGCCACCTTAAAAGTTCGCATCTCATTTGCGCCAAGGTGGCACACTTCATGAATTAGTGAGCCCAATCTATAAAGCCAGAAAACGGCAATTGGGAATGCTATAATTTGCTGCCAAGCGCCAAGTGGGGAAAGCAGGTAGACCATTGCAGCGGAATACGCAAATACCAAACTGAGAAGAAAATCTGTCCAGTAACGTAGTGGGGATACTTTAAAAAAATCTATGTCTGATTCCCCGATTACTCGACGAGCATCTCGAATCCATGTGGGAACTTTGCCTGTGTCAGAAGAATTCGTCAATTCGTCGAGCGGTGCGTCAATAGGTTCAACTAATCCTTGCATTGAATTCTCCTTTGTAATCTGACACAGTGTGCTATCGGAACGGAATACGTTTGAATTGGGAGGTTTCGTGTTGTGAAACCCAGAGAGTCGACATCCTCTTTAAGCATAGTTAACAGAACAAAAACGTCTAAGTCTCGAAAGGGCTTGGTCTCGAAAAGCAGTAAAACCACGCTTGCGAGTGGTTTTCAGGAAGTCCTCGGGCCATCGTTCTTTGATCGCCGAGCTGACTCCGTGGCTCGAGAACTCCTAGGTTGTTGGCTTATCGTCCAGAGGGCCGATCAGTATCAAGAAAAACACCGTATTTTCGAAGCAGAGGCCTATCTGGGCCCTCAAGACCTTGCCTGTCATGGCCGCATGGGACCAACTCTTCGAAATCGTACGATGTTTGGTCCTGCTGGATATTGGTATGTGTACCTTTGTTACGGGATGCATTGGATGCTTAATGTGGTGACCGGACGAGAAGGCCTGCCTGCTGCGGTACTTCTTCGCGGCATTGGGGAATCAGAGGGCCCTGGGCGGCTTACAAAAATGCTCGGTGTTACAAAACAGTATGATGGGAAGCGGTTAGAGCCAATCTCGGGCTTATGGATTGAAAGAGGGGACGGAGTGCCTCGACGGCAGATTCAGCGAACCCCCAGGATTGGTGTTGGCTATGCGAAACATTGGGCCGACAAACCGCTGAGATATCTTGTGAACCCAAGCATTTTTAATAGTCGCATCGTAATACGTACAGGGTTGTAACATTATTTAGTTAGTAATGAGGGTTACGAGGAAGGGTGTACAATGACTGTCTTATATTTCAAAACACACTATGGTTTCCTGGGCTATGGTTTCCTGGGCTATGGTTTCCTTGGAACAAAGTTCCTCATTTGGGTTGTGCTTGTCAGTTCATTGGGAGTGATTATGACAAATGAGAGTCAGGCAGTTGATGCACCTGCTGTTGCAAAGGCCACATTTGGTGGTGGCTGTTTCTGGTGCACTGAAGCGGTGTATGCAGAAATACGTGGAGTGAACAGCGTTACCAGTGGATACACGGGTGGCAGAATCCCCAATCCAAATTATAAGCAGGTGTGCAGTGGCCTTACCGGTCATGCAGAGGCAGTCGAGATTCAGTACGACCCCGCGGTTGTGCCATTTGAGAAACTTCTTGAAATATTTTTTGCAACACATGATCCGACAACATTGAATAGGCAGGGGCCGGACGTTGGTACTCAATATCGGTCAGCGATTTTTTATCACGATGGCGAACAGAAACAGATTGCTGAAAATGTTATCGCGAAACTCGATGAAGCGAATGTCTTTTCTTCGCCCATTGTCACTACGCTGGAGAGGGCACGAGTTTTCTACCCAGCCGAGGACTATCACCAGGACTATTTTGCCAACAATGGGTCTCAACCCTATTGCCAAGCAGTTGTTGCCCCTAAGGTGGTGAAAGTACGCAAGGCTTTCGAGGAACTCTTGAAGACGAAATAATTCTCGGGATTCCCCTATCTGGATTTCCCGACAGAGTGCACACAGTGGGTGTGACAGGCAGTGGAGTGGAAAGCCAGGAATGCCCGAAACAGTTTTTCGAAAAACTTATTTATCTGCATACCGTGCGATGAGTTCGCCGGCTTCAACCGGAGTGCCTGGGCTTACGAGAACTTCGCAAAGCGTGCCGTCTTGCTCCGCATAGACAGTTGTTTCCATCTTCATGGCTTCTAGGCTTAGTATTTTATCGCCCTTCTTGACGGCATCACCAGGTTTGACCGCAACTGTAACGATAAGCCCCGGCATTGGGGCACCGATATCTCTGGGATTACCAACGTCCGCTTTGGGGCGTTGCTGGACGGAGCCTTCGAGCGTTCGGTCGATGACTGAAACACTCCGTGGCTGACCGTTCAGTTCAAAGAAAACGGTCCGTGTTCCATCAGCGTGAGGCTCACCGACCGTGAGCAGCCGGATGACAAGTGTTTTGCCGGGTTCAATGTCGACAAAAAGTTCTTCACCTTGCTTGGGGCCTTCGAGGAAGGCCGGTGTTGGGAGAACTGCGACATCGCCATATGTTGCTCTGTGTTCAGCGAACTCCTGAAAGACTCGTGAGTAGAGGAGCCATGATGAAATCTCACGAGAGGTTGCCTCGCGGCCGACAATGGATGTGACTTCAGTCATTGCTTTTTCTGTATCGGCGGGGGCTAGCGTTGCTCCCGGCCGGCCATTGACTAAAGTCTGATTGCGAACAACGCGTGTCACGACCTGAGGCGGAAACCCTCCAGGAGGCTGTCCCATTCGTCCTGAAAGAAGGTCGATAACAGATTCGGGGAAAGCCAGTTCACGATTACTTTGAAGAAGTTCACTGGCCTTCATGTCGTTTGTAACAAGGAGGAGAGCGAGATCACCAACGGCTTTACTCGTTGGCGTTACCTTCACAATATCTCCGAGGAGCTGGTTTACCTCGGCATAAGTCCGGCACACATCTTCCCAGCGGTCTGCAAGCCCAAGAGCTCGTGCCTGTTCGAGTAAATTGGTGAATTGTCCGCCAGGCATTTCGTGGAGATAAAGATCTGCATCAGGTGCTTTCATTCCACACTCGAACGGTGAGTAATGTTCTCGAACAGCAGCCCAGTAGTGCGTTAATTGTCGGAGAGGCTCAGGATTGAGGGTCGTGTCTAATTCAGTGTTTCGAGTCGCTTCAACAATCGCATTAAGATTCGGCTGGCTTGTGAGTCCGGCAAAAGGCGCCATCGCTGCGTCTACAATACTCACTCCATTTCGGGCTGCTTCGAGGCAGCTAGCGAGTGCGGCGCCTGATGTGTCGTGTGTGTGGAAATGAATCGGTAGGCCAACTTCATCGTGAAGAGCTTTGGCTAATCGTCCCGCGGCGAACGGCTTACAAAGGCCAGCCATGTCTTTAATTGCAAGAAGGTGAGCACCCCGTTTTTCAAGTTCTTTTGCCAGGTTTACGTAGTATTCCAGCGTGTATTTGTCACGTTTTGGATCGAGGACATCTCCTGTGTAGCAGACAGTAGCTTCGCATAGTGCCCCACTATCTTGGACGGCAGCAATAGCCACCTCCATATTTGGAACCCAGTTGAGTGGATCGAAAACACGAAAGACATCAATTCCAGCTGAGGCAGATTCTTTGACAAACCCTTGCACAACATTGTCGGGGTAGTTCGTGTATCCCACTGCATTACTTGCACGAAGAAGCATTTGGAAAAGGATATTTGGGACTTTCTCTCGGAGCCTAGTGAGACGCTCCCAAGGGCACTCTTTGAGAAAACGCATTGCGGTGTCAAAGGTTGCACCACCCCACATTTCGATGGAGAAAAGATCGCTCGCAAGCCGGGCGTATGCGTCAGCAATAGCTAGCATGTCATAGCTTCTCATGCGTGTCGCTAAGAGTGATTGATGCGCGTCACGCATCGTGGTATCAGTAAGAAGAAGTTTCTTGTGGCCACGTAGTGATTGAGCAAATCGCTCCGGTCCAAGTTCTAAAAGTTTTGTTCGGCTTCCACTTGGTGGGACTTGCTGAGAATCAAACTCAGGAAGGCTTGCTGGGTTTCGGCGTGCGACCGGGTGGCGATTTTTCATTAGTGGATTGCCGTTCACGATCGTCTCGGCAAGAAAACCAAGGAGGCGAGTGGCCCGATCCTGCCGCACAGGGAAGTCAAAAAGACTTGGTGTTTCGTCAATAAAACGAGTTGTGCAGTTCCCTGCTAGAAACTCAGGGTGCGTCACAAGATTGATGAGGAACGGGATATTGGTTTTGACTCCACGGACACGAAACTCCTGGAGACAACGTTCAATATGACCGGCAGTCTCAACATGAGACAATCCTCGTGCAGTGACTTTGACGAGGAGTGAATCAAAATATGGAGTGACGACGGCACCAGAAAAAGCCGTGCCTGCATCAAGTCGAATTCCCATTCCGCTTGCAGAACGATATGCCGTAATTCTGCCGTAGTCTGGAAGGAAACGGTTTTCCGGATCTTCTGTGGTCACTCGGCACTGGATTGCTGCCCCCATCGTGCGAATAGCCTTTTGGTCACCGAGTCCGATGTCTGGATCAGTCAATCGTTTACCAGCTGCAATCTGAAGTTGCCTGCGAACAATATCAACACCTGTGATTTCCTCGGTCACGGTGTGTTCAACCTGAATGCGAGGGTTTACTTCAATGAAATAAAATCGGTCAGCCTCGGCATCTACAAGGAATTCGACTGTTCCAGCATTTTCATATCTGGCAGTTTTGCCAATAGCGATTGCTGCATCACATATTTGATCTCGTGTTGTCGACGAAAGATTTGGGGCAGGAGCAACTTCTACTACTTTTTGGTGCCGACGCTGTACGGAACAGTCTCGCTCAAAAAGGTGTACCAGATTTCCGTGGGTATCTCCCAGCAATTGAACTTCGATGTGTCTTGCACGTTCAATAAACTTTTCAATAAAGACGCTTGTACTACCAAAAGCAGTTTTACTTTCGCGTTGAGCGCTCTCTAGCTCAGCAGGAAGTTCCTCTTTGTTGCGTACGATTCGCATGCCACGACCACCGCCACCGTGTGCGGCTTTCAGCATGACTGGGAAACCAAGTTCCTCGGCAGTGCCGATTGCCTCTTCAGTGCTTTCGACAGCACGTGATGATCCCGCAAGTATTGGCACACCAGCTTGAACAGCCAGTTCACGAGCAGCAGTTTTATCTCCGAGGTTTTCGAGAAGTTCCACTCGTGGTCCAACGAAGATAATCCCGGCTTCCTTACACGCTCGCGCGAATTCGGCGTTTTCAGAAAGGAAGCCGTACCCCGGATGAATTGCATCGACATTATGTTCTTTTGCTAATGCAACAATTCCAGCAATGTCCAGATAACTTCGTAATGGTTCTCCAGCACGTCCTATGAGATATGCCTCATCCGCTTTGAAGCGATGTAAAGAGAATCTGTCTTCATGGGCATATATGGCTACGGTTCGCATACCGAGTTCATGTGCTGAGCGGAAAACCCGGATAGCGATTTCGCTACGGTTTGCAACAAGAAGCTTTTGAATTGATTGCATGGCAATAATTTCTTGATCGATGGGAAAACTTGGAACCGGCGTCAGGAAATGACGGTTACGGCATAAATATCCGCTTCAGGTATTTCGGTGTCACGGGAGACGCGCTATGAAAGACGTCGCCACCCAAAACTACCATATCAATGTACATGGTACCGTGGGCATGCAGTCGGTCATACAGGGAGAGCGCGACGTCGAGGAATAAAGGCCTCTTGGATTTGACGGTAGTTATCACTCACGTGCCTGATCGGTCCTCGGCGTAACTCGCCCTCATGTATGTTGGTGATAATGTCGCCGGCTCCGTTGTGAGTCCTCTTTCGGCTGCGGCGATACCGATGCGGGCTAGTGTGCGGGAGTTTGGATGCCATGCTGATGCTGGTGGAACGCTTCGTGAATCCGGGTTGGATTGTAGTTCTTGAAGCACTTCATGCTGTAGTGCTAGGCCAGGACCGGTAACGATGGTGTCGCGTGGTAAGGCCCTACGCCATTCCTCTGGTTTTTTCAACGTGCCATCACTGACCTGCCAAATCAGACCGTCTATCGGTTGGGTTGCCGCTGCGACAAATAGTTCTCCACGTCCAGCATCAAAAACGACTTCAACTCGATCAACTGGACCACATTCCGAAATCGCCTGAGTTGCCAAACAGGACACCGTTGAAATTCCCACAAGGGGGCAACTGTTTGTCCAGGCAATGGCTTTTGCTGTTGTAATGCCCACGCGTAGCCCCGTAAAAGGCCCAGGCCCAGTCGCCACAATTACAAGATCGGTCATATCGAGTGACCAGCCCGCCGATTTAGCTGCCGCAGTAAGGGCTGGCATCAGATGTCGCCCCTGAGTCCCTGTTTCGGGGAGAAGAGATTCCTGCACAAAACGGTTGTCATTCTGGATTGATCCGTTCATCGTATCATGGCGTGAGGGAAGAACTCCAGCGGCCACGCTCCCTGGACTCGTGCTGGTTTCGATAGCAAGAAACTTCTGAATTGGGGGCATGAGTGAAGCCTGCTTGACCGTAATCGAAACGTGAACAAAAATTGTTGTAGTATTATGTATTCCTGAGGTTGGTAGGTTACACCGAAGAACTATTATTTGTTGTGTAGTTTTTGGTGTTACAAAATTTCTGCACTGTTTTCGGCAGCATTGCGTTTCGTCATCATTGCGAGTGCCCTCTCAGGCCGCCCATACATTGAGTACTTGAGGCTGATTTAGCGACAAGGACGTATTTGTGAAGATTGCACTCATTAGTGACATTCATGGAAATCTTGAGGCGCTTACAGCCGTTCTTGAGGATATTGATAATCAGGGCGTCGACGCACTCTACTGCCTTGGTGATGTTGTTGGATATGGCCCCAATCCGTGTGAGTGTTTGTCCACAATTCGTGATCGTTGTGCAAAGGTGATTCTTGGAAATCATGATCAAGGTGCCCTGTTTGATCCAGACGGATTCAACGTAGGAGCAGAACGAGCTATTCGTTGGACTCGTGATCAACTCGAGTCTCATGATCAGCGAGTACGTCGCTCAGAAGACAACCTCTTTGACTTCCTAGGTGAACTGCCGAGAAGTTTTAAGGAAGGTGAGGTGCTCTTTGTTCATGGTTCAGCAAGGCGACCTCTGGATGAGTATGTGTTTCCTGAGGACATTTATAATCCACTTAAGCTCAAGCATATATTCGAACTTGTTACTCGCCTGTGCTTTCAGGGCCATACGCATATTCCTGGAGTGTTTACTATGGCCCCAGAGTTCGTAGCTGCGGCTGTTGGGCCGGGCACAACTGAAGTGAAAATGGTGTTGCCAGCTACCAAGGCTATGATCAACGTTGGTTCAGTAGGTCAGCCTCGAGATAATGACCCCAGAGCCTGTTACGTGATTGTCGAAGAATTTGAGACAGTGCGATATCGACGGATAAAGTACGACATGAAAGTAACCTCGGACAAAATTTACAATATTCCAGAACTGGACAATTTCCTTGGGGATCGGCTCCTCGTGGGGCGTTAATAAAAATCGGAAGACACCCTCCTGGTTTGAACAGAAACAGGCTACACTACTGTTTTTCTCATAGGATTTTCATTGGATCATCGTGGAACGACGCTACGCTGTTTTTATTGCTCTTTCGTTGGCTGCTGTTCTCGGCAGTCAGGTCATGCGCACGATTCTGTTTCCGCAAGCGGAAGAGCCACCACTGGTCGCTGACGTTGCCGCTGGTAATGAAGACAGTGCAAAGCAAGATAGATTTGTAAAAAAAGGTAAGGCTGACGCTGGAGATAGCCTTAACGCGTCATCACCGGAGTCAGATCGTTCTGTTGAAGACCAGTCGGTCGTTGGGTCCTCGAATGAATCGTCTTCAGATAGAGATAAGTCGGCATTATTATCATCGCCGCGGCGTCATCTCTCGTTGGGTTCACTTGAGCCGGATGGTCTAGCCGGCATGCTTGTTACGCTATCGAGCCGCGGAGCGACTGTTGAGCGTATTGAATTGGCTGGCGAGCAGTTTCACGATCAGGACGATCGCGGGGCATACATCGGTCACTTTGCTGCGGATGTTGTTCCTGAGGGGTGTCGCCTTAGCGTTGTTGGTGATGGCACTCCAGCGGCCAATGCTGGGCTGAAGGCTGGAGATGTTCTTGTTCAGGTGTCTGACTCAACAACACCAGACCCGCAAAGTCTCACCGCTGTATTGGCTCGTCTGAAGCCTGGTCAGAACTTTCCCGTTGTCTTTCGTCGGCCACAGGGAGAATCACTTGGTCGTGAGCAAACTGTGGAGGTGAGTGCAACCCGGCGTCCACTTGAGGTAATACGTCCAGAGTTCAGTACGGTTCCTGTAGTAGATGTCAATGCAGGGTTTCACGATCCACTCTCTTTCCGTGTAGCGATCGCATCCCGAGATGGCGAGAAGCGGCCGGAAGACGGTGAGATAGACGGAAATAGTCTTGAACAAAAAGACTGGGAGGCAACGGTTGCAGATGATCGGATGTCTATTGAGTTTCGTCGCACTCTGAGCGAGGGCCTGGTTGTTGTGAAACAATATCGCCTGGTAACCGCTGCAGACAACCCGGTGGGTCTGGTAGATGGTGATCGTGCAGGTCGGTATCGGTTGCAGCTCAGGGTGTCGTTTGTGGCTCCACAAGCGACTCGTCTTGAGTACACCATCGATGGTCCAAACGGTCTTCCTACAGAGGGATGGTGGTACGCAGCTCGAGTATCCCGTTCATGGGGTTCACTTGGTGTTCGAGATGTTGCAATGCGTTTTGTGGGAGAACCATCGAATCTCATTAGTGGGCTGACATTGACGGATGAAGATGCTGAGCAAGCTGCAAGTGCAATTCTTAACGAAAAGCCCCTCTCATTTGCTGGGGTCGATGCGTTGTATTTTGCGAGTGGATTACTCCCGGCGGTTGAAGGAACAGAAATACCACAGCTTGCAGAAGTTCAATCAGTAGTTGTTGGTGACGTGCCGGAAGCTGCTCGCCGCAAACTCGTTAATGTGAGTTGTCGATTGTTATCCAGTGAGTTGCAACTTGAACCTGATGTGCCAGTAACGCACCGGTTCGACATATTTGCAGGACCAAAGCGTCCAAGTCTTCTTGCAACGTTTGGGCGTCCGCAGGCATCCATGAACGATCTTGTGTACTACGGTTGGTTCGGTTGGGTAGCCCGGCCAATGATCGCAATTCTTCACGTTCTGCATGCCATCATTCGGAACTACGGAGTTGCCATTATTTTACTGACAGTCATTGTTCGTGGAGCAATGTTTCCAATCAGCCGAAAGCAGGCGTTGTCATCACAGAAAATGCAGGTTCTGCAACCAGAGATGAAAGCGATTGCTGAGAAATACAAAAACGATCCGCAGAAACGGACAATGGCTACACAGGAACTCTGGAAGAAGCATAGCTATAACCCTGCCGGTGGATGCCTATTGGTTTTTATTCAAATCCCAATCTTCATGGGTCTTTATCGTTCATTGGCGACAGATGTCGAACTGAGGCAGGCTCCGCTTTTTACCTCGGCTATTCGCTGGTGCTCGAACTTGGCCGCGCCAGATATGATGCTCGATTGGTCTAGCTTTATGCCGGGCTTTTTAGTGGCGCCAGAGGGCTGGCTGGGCCCATATCTGAATCTGTTCCCACTGCTTACCATTGGGCTCTTTTTGTGGCAGCAGAAACTTTTCATGCCGCCTGCCGTCGATGAACAGGCGAAGATGCAGCAGCAAGTCATGAAGTATATGATGTTTTTTATGGCCTTAATGTTTTTCAAGGTGCCGTGTGGTTTGTGTCTGTATTTTATTGCATCGAGCCTTTGGGGTATTGCTGAACGGCTTTTACTTCCAACAACAAAACCAGGCAGCGCACTTGCTGGAGCAGGTGGCCCAACAATAGTAGATGCAGTAAGCAGTAAGCCAGCTGACCGATCCTCGGGTGGGCGAAAGCGTCGAAAACGACGGTAATATGAAAATGATTGCCACCTGCAACTCCTTGTTGGCAATCTGCTTGTAACACAGCAACGGTGTCATGGACTCCACGACTGATCTTATTGTTGCCCCAGCAACGGCTCCGCAGCCAGCCGCTCGGTCAATTGTTCGGCTCACAGGAGAGGGTCTTGGTAGTGTGTTGTCCCGACTCTTTGTTTTGGCAGACGGAAGCCCACTTCGGTTGCCAGAGAAGCATCACGCGGCTCAAAATATAGAGGTGCGATTCCACTTCGATTCGTTGGGATCGAGGTGGGGAGAACTCCCGGTTTCATTACTTTTTTGGCCGGGGCCCGCTGGGCCTCTAGGGGCTGCGGTTGCCGAGGTTCAACTTCCTGGATCGGCTCCTTTGCAGGCAGCGATGGTTCAGGAAGTCTGTCGTTTTGGAGCCCGTTTAGCTCGCGGTGGAGAATTTTCACTACGCAGTTTTCTTGCTGGAAAGATTGACCTATTGCAAGCAGAAGCTGTTGTTGCTGTTGTCGATGCGAGGACGCCGCAGGAATTGTCTCAAGCCCTTGATCGAATGGCGGGAGGCATTGGGAAGAGAGTTGAGGAGCTTCGTGAATATCTGCTTGATCTTGTCGCAGATATTGAGGCTGCAATCGATTTCGCAGATGATCTTGTGCCGGATTCTGTTCCGGTTGCAGATACCACTGAGGCTGCAATCGGACCGAAAGTTCAATATGTGCGAGAGCAGCTCGATCGTATTGCCGTTCAGCTGACGGCTCGTGATAGCGGTGGGCAGGGCGGTCTGCCGCGGGTGGTTCTGGCTGGACCACCAAATATTGGTAAAAGTAGTCTCTTTAACCGCTTGATTGGACATGACATTGCGCTGGTGGAAAACGAAGCGGGAACGACTCGGGATTGGATTGCTGGTGAGCTGTGTGATGCTGCAGGGATTGTGACATGTGTTCTTGTCGATCTTGCAGGTATAGGCGTGCTGTGCGAAGCCAGTGACCGTTTTCTAGCTGAGCGAGAGGTAAGCGTGGCTGCTGACAAAGTTGCAAGGGAGGAAATTCGTCGGGCGGATGTGGTTGTTGCCTGTCACGAGAGTGGCTCAGAAAGCGAGTCAGATTTGGACAATTTTGCTGCTGAATATATTTCTGTTGCAACTCGCGTTGATCAAAATCGGAGCGGTAAGGCTTCCAATGACGGTCGCGGGTGTATCTACACAAGTGCGATAACAGGCGTTGGTATAGAGGAACTTAGGAAACGGATACAGGATGCCGTTTCGGTAATACATCGTGAAACACCTGCCACAATCAGGCTTCGTGCTGGAATCTCGAAAGCGAGTGAGTCTCTTGCCCATGTTCAGGAAAATATGACAGGTTGTGACGTTGTCTCGCCGGATGAGGCCCTCCTCGCGATACTTCTGCGGCAGGCTATTGACTCGTTAGGTGAGGTAACTGGAGCAGTGGTAGGAACCGACATTCTTGATCGGGTCTTTTCTCGTCACTGTATTGGAAAGTAGTGAAAACAAGTGTGGTTCGCAGTGAGTCGTCGCAGTGAGTCGTTATAGAGCGGCTCTCTACATACGCTACTCTGCATATGTACGGCTAAGTATTGTGTTTTGCTTTTATCATTTGGCATTGGTGCTTCAGAGAAGTTGCCCGCCTAACTCGCGAACATGTGGAGAGAATCATGGTTTTGAGCAAGGTTGACGTCACTGCTGAATGTCTGCGATTATCGCAAGCTGCGGATCGTTGGAAGAACATTGCGCCGGTTGAGCGAGCAGAGTTGGCGAAGAAAACAGCTCTGGCAGTTGGTGAACAGGCGGAGGTCTGGGTTCGTGCTGCTGTTGCGATGAAATCGGTTGGCTCGGATGGCCGGGTAGTGGGCTGCAATGAGCTTCTGTCGATGTTGCGGGCAGAGGAGTGTGCAACTGGTCCTATCGCAACGCTGCGTCTTTTAATTCTCACGGAGCAGGCCTTGCGGAGTATTGGCAAAACGGGTGTGACGAATGTTTCAGTGAAGCCCCGAGTGACACATGTGCAGGAGCAGGCCAGCAAGTCGCCATTTGGCACACCATCTTCGTTGCTGTCTGTCGATGTGCTGCCTGTGCAAAGACTTTACGATTCTACAATTTTCCGAGGGCATCAAGCGACTGTTCGTTGCGCAAATATAGGGAGTGTTGAAACATTCATGAAGCTGTGGCAAGAAGAGTGTCAGCGTCGTCCATATTCGGGTGGCGTTGCTGTCGTACTCGGTGCAGGTAATGTTACCGGCCTCGCTGCAGCCGATGCCATAAGTCAAATCTTTGAATATGGTCGTGCTGTCCTGCTCAAGCTGCACCCAGTGCAGGCCTCATTCGTGACAGTTTTTCGTTCTGCATTGAAGCCGCTTGTAGAGGCAGGGTTATTACATGTTGTCACTGGCGATAAAGAACTCGTAAGTGACTCCATGAAAGATAAACAAGTAACTGCAATGCATCTCACAGGGGGGGAGGAAACATTCCGGAACATTGTTCGAAGTAATAAAAATGAACTAGGTGTTAAGGAAATTACGTGCGAGCTCGGAAATGTCACTCCGTGGATTGTTGTTCCGGGAAAATATTCGGAAAAAGACCTGTTGTACCAAGCAGACCAGGTTGCAGCTTCAATAGCGAATAATTCATCCTTCAATTGTATCGCGACAAAAGTTGTCGTGACGAGTCGACACTGGCCCCAACGGCAACAGTTTCTTGATCGTATCGAACAGCGGCTTACAAGTTTGCCTGCAAGGCCAGCCTGGTATCCAGGTGCCATCGATCTTCATCAGAAGGCAACGGGTCAGTCCATTGCAGGTGGGCTCATGAAACCGAAGCTCTTGCAAGATATTCGGCGGGATGATCAGCCACATTGGTTTGCACAAGAATGGTTCATTCCAATCGCCATTGAGACGGCTGTTGATGGAGACTCAATTGAAGAGTTTTGTACAGAAATTTCACGGCTGGTGCACGAGCTGCCCGGAACACTCGCTGCAAGCGTGACGCGTCCCGATGGAATGGCGACACATGATGCATCTCGAGTTGAACTTTTGATTGAGCATCTGCGATACGGGGTTGTTGCTGTCAATGCATGGTCTGCGCTTGCATATGCTGTAGCAAATATCCCTTGGGGCGGTTTTCCAGGTGGCACTATTGAGGACCCTCAGAGTGGTATCGGGCACGTTCATAACCCGCAGTTTTTGCCATTGGTGCATAATTCAATTCTTCGAGCGCCATTACGAGTCTGGCCGACGCCGCCTTGGTTCCCTTGGCATGGTAAGGGGGAGCAGCTCGCTCGGGGTGTCACAGGCATGTACGCGGCTATTGCGGAGGGAAAGGGAGGGCTCTGGAATCTTGTTGGAATGTTGCCGGACGTGTTTCGAAGTTGAACATGATAACTTGCGGCTGCCGTGTTGAGTGCTCGATGCAGTCCGAGTCTTTGTTATGGTTGTGTGTGTTTATTTTGGTGCCTGACGTTTCCGTGGTTTTGCGCCCACTTTCTCTCTTGGCGTTGCAGGGCCCTCACTGAATTTTTCTGGTTGGCCAGTGAGTTCGTAGAGAAATCGGCTGGGCTTGCAGGGTTTTGCTTTGCCCCATTTCATACGAGTGAGTGCAAGGGAAAGAACAAGACGTTGTCGAGCACGAGTAACTCCAACGTAGCAAAGACGCCGTTCCTCATCGATTGCAGAGAGGCCTTCATTTGTTGCCCTGATATGAGGTAAAAGATTTTCCTCTAAACCAACCATCCACACACAGTCAAACTCAAGGCCTTTTGCGGCATGAAGTGTCATGAGTTTCAGAGCATTGCCTTTTGGCTTATCTTCCTCAAACCGTTCTGCTTCTGTCACTTCAAGAATGAGGTCGTCGAGATATCGCTGGACAGTCGTTGCAGGCTCGGCACTCCCATGCTCTTTTTCGTATCTCGCTAACCCGTTGACAATCTCCTCTACTGACTGCCAGCGTGCCTCCTGCTCTTTTTCATCCTCGAATTCTTTTTCGAGGTACTGCCGATATTGTGCCTGGTTTAAAGCTCGTTGGAGTGCATCGGCCGCCGTCAGTCCACGCATGGCGTTTGCTGGACCAAGTGAGATGAGTTGTTCAAGTTTCTCTACACCTGAGGATGCCGCTGGCGACAACTGTCCAGATTGTTTCAGTTCAAGGAGTGTGAGCCAGAGGGTTTTCCCTGCCTCAGAAGCTTTTATGCGGGCTTTTTCAAGAGCGTTGTACGAAAGACCACGGGGTGGCACATTTGCGATTCGTGCAAGTGCAAGGTCGTCGCTCTGATCAACGAGGAGGCGAAGGAATGACAGCACATCCTTGACCTCGCGTCGGTCGAAAAAAGATCGGCTTCCAATGAGTTCGTAAGGAATGTTTCGGTGGCGTAGTTCAGTTTCAAAGACGCGAGTCTGCTCACCGGTCCGAACAAGAACAGCCATTTCGTTCGGAGGTGCGAATCGTTCCATGAGTAAGGCCTGCACATCGGCCGTGACACGGCGTGCTTCATCAACTTCATCTTGGGCCTGGACAATGCTTGGCTTCAGCCCTGAAGGAACTTTGGAAACAAGTGTTTTGCCGTGCCGACGTGAATTGCATTCAATGAGTTGGTTAGCAGCCTCAATGATTTCAGGAGTTGATCGATAGTTCTCCTCGAGTCGAACAACTGTGGCGCCTGGCCAGCGAGTTGGGAAATCAAGAATATGGGAGATCTGTGCGCCCCTCCATGCATAAATCGATTGGTCATCGTCACCGACAACACAGAGGCTTCTATGGTCACGGGCAAGAGCTGAAAGAATACGTTCCTGAATACCACTGGTGTCTTGGTACTCATCAACAAGGATGTGATCGAAGCGACTTGCTTCTTGTTGTCGAATGGCATCATGTTGTTCGAAAAGCTGGTCCACAAGGAGAAGTAAGTCATCAAAGTCGACGGCACCAACACCTTGCATGAGTCGTTGATAACGCTGATACCCTGCTGCCGCAAGATCCCAGGAATCATCAGCATCAACAGAGAGGGTATCAAAAACCTCATTTGGTCGAATGCCGCGGCTTTTCCATCTGCTGATGCGGTCGAGAAGATCAGCTGGTCGCAGGGTTGCTTCAGCTACTTTTAACTCTTTGAGTACTCTCCGAGCAGTTGTTTCTTGTTCCCCACGATTCACAATTACGAAACGTTGCGGATAGCCAGCCCGTTCAGCGTGCCGACGAAGAATACGAACGCAGAGTGAATGAATGGTGGATATTTCAGGCTTTCTGGGTTGAAAATCCTTCTCTTTGCCTTTCGGCGGTTTGCGCTTTGGGTCAAATTTCCTGCCAATACGCAGCACCATTTCGCGGGCTGCTTTATTGGTGAATGTAACCGCTAGAATTCGTTCGGGTGGTGTGCCTTGTCGAACAAGGTGAAGTATTCGAGAAATGACAACACGGGTCTTGCCTGTTCCCGCTCCAGCGAGAACAAGTAGAGGCCCTACGGAGGCAAGAACTGCTTCCATTTGAGCAGGATTCAGGCCCCGATGAGGGTTCGTTCGGTGGTTTGAGTAGGTTTCTTTCGTTGGCATGGCTGTCAGTATTGGTGGACTCTACCACACTGTTAGGGTCACCTTGACGCTCCGCCTTAAGAAGCGTCTATTTGGCGTAGAAGTAATGGTAGTTTGCGTATTCGCTACATAGCGGCGAGCGCGGTAAAAAATACACGAATGGAGAACGCGATGAAGTCGGAACGTCGGCACGAACTGCAGGAAAACGACCTGTCCGAGCGAGTTGAACATCTTTCAGAGCGTTTGCGTCCGTACGTGACACCAATTCTTACCGTTGCCATCGGTAGCCTTACCCTCGTTTTAATCGGTCTTTTTGTGTCTGCTCGTTGGGAGGCGACCCGCTCAGAAAGCTGGGATACGTGTCTTTCCGCGCTTGTAACTGGGGATCAGGAAGGGTTTCGAGAAGTCATTCTTCGGTATCCTGATACGCCTGCAGCACAGTGGGCCGAACTAATTTTGGCCGACAGCACATTATCTGAGGCCACAGATCTACTTTTTACAAAGCTGAACCCTGCCAATGACGTTGCTCGTGAGCGTCTTGAGCGAGCCGCTGCAGCGTATGCCGATGTGTTGTCACAGCGACCAACTGGCATGGTTGCAGAGCGCGCAACGATGGGGCTTGCAAAAGCTCGTGAAAGCCTCGGAGATTTAGATCAGGCCCGTCGTGGGTATGAAGCTGTTGCCAATGAATTTCCTTCAAGCCCGATGGCACAGATGGCAGCGGAGCACGCAGAGGACCTCGGTCGAGATAAAACAAAAGCTTTCTATACCTGGTTTGCTGAACAACGAGTAGCCAATGCGGTGCAAGAAGAATCTGCTGCACCGAAAGACAGCCAGCCAGGTGAGAGCCAGCAGTCAGCGAATCCTCTGAAGAACGAAGACACTCAAGAGAAGACAACTCCAAAGGAAAACAAAGCGGACGTCACAGTCCAACCTGAAAGTGCATCAGAGGAGTGACCGCTGGATACCGAACCCACAGATTCAACACTGAATCCAGGCGATGAAATATCTTTTTCCGTTGATGAGGCAGCCGCTGGTGTACGGCTCGATCAGGTGCTCAGTCAACGGTTTCGTACATACAGTCGTTCGTATCTCGCTCGGGTGATTGACCGTGGTGCGGTGCGTGTCGATGGAATCACTGCCAAAGCATCTTTGAAATTGAAGAAAGAGTCAGTTGTCTGCTTTACTGTCCCAGAACTCCCTCGGAGTGGACCTGAGGCCGAGGAAATGCCACTCAATTTCGTATTCATCGATGAAGTCATGGCGGTAGTCGATAAGCCACCAGGAATGGTAGTGCATCCTGCAAAGGGCAACTGGAAGGGAACACTTGCCGGTGGCTTGAAGTGGCATCTTGAGCGGAGGGATTCCAAGCCTGTCACAAAAGAAGGCCTTTCGCATGCGGGTGGCCCTACGCGTCCTGGAATTGTTCATCGTCTCGACAGAGACACAAGTGGTGTCATTGTTGTTGCTCGAAATGACGTATCGCATCACAGACTTGCAAAGCAGTTTGAACATCGGTCAGTAGAGAAGACGTACTTTGCAATAACGCAGGGTCAGCCGGAGTTAGATCAGGATGAAATTCGCTTGTCGATTGGGGCGCATCCATACCAGAGGGAGAAAATGGCGATTCGAAGCGGTCATTCAACGAGTCGCGAAGCAGTCACCCGCTTTGAAGTTCTTGAACGTTTCAAAGGTGCCGCGTTTGTGAAACTTCTTCCTAAGACCGGCCGAACACATCAGATTCGTGTGCACCTTGCAGCAATTGGATGTCCTGTTCTTGCGGATGCACTCTACAGCGGACGCTCTTCCATTGAATCAAAGTTTTTTGGCGGACCGCAGAGCCCCCCCGTTATTCTCTGTCGCCAGGCACTACACGCTGCAACATTAACCCTCAATCATCCTACGACGGGGGAGCGGGTAACTTTCTCGTCACCTCTTCCGACGGATATTCAAGACATGCTTGACGTGCTACGGAAGCACGCATCTCTGTCATAACATCTGGTAGGTTTCCAAATGTTTTAGGGTGTCAAGGAGGCGTCAAAATCAGAGGGCAACTGCATGTCGGTCACGGTACCTTGGTTGCCTTTGGCGGCGTGTTCTCCGAACATGAGGGGGAAAGATAGTGTGAAGCAAGTTCCCTGAGAAGGTGTGCTTTCTACAAAAATATCACCACCGTGTTCCCGTAAGATTTTTTGACTTACAGTGAGCCCAAGCCCAGTGCCTTTGGCGCCTTTTGTGGATACAAAGAGATTAAATATATTCGGTAAAGTTTCTGCCGGTATCCCGGGGCCGTTGTCAGTAATCACAACTCGTACAACTTCATTTTTTTCATCGATCGCAGTTACGATCTCAACTTTTCCATGAGGTTGCTCTTCGACGGCATCAATGGCATTTGTAACGACATTTAGAACAGCGCGTGAAATACCTTCTGCGTCAAAAAGAAGGATAGGGAAGTCCTGAGGTGTTTGACAGTGGATAGAAATGCCTGCATCTTCCGCCCGCTGCGTTACTGTTTCGACAATATCCACAAGCAATGACGTCATGTCCGAAGGTGTCGGATCGGGCTTTCTGTCTTTGCTGAAAGAAAGCATGTCCATCACGAGTGATGAGATTTTATGCTGATTTCTGTTTACAATCCCCCAACCTTTATCGGCTACTGCAAGGTCTTGTTTTTCGAGTCCCATCTCGACAAGGTAACTTCCTCCCTGAATTCCTTGCAGAATGTTTTTAATGTGATGCGAGAGGGTTGCTATGGTCTGCCCGACAGCAGCGAGTCGTTCTGACTGTACCATTGCTGAATAGTAAGTTGTATCTTCGACAGCAAGTGCGGCCTGATGACCAATTGCTACCATTAGTTTGAGATGTTCATTCGTGAAGTGCTGGCCGCCTTCGGCCATGATTTTGCCCAATGGAGTCAGTGTGTCAACGTAAAGAACACCGATTTGACCGTACCTGCCCTGCATCGGAACACAGATCGCTTCATGAACTCCAGTTCGCAAGACGCTCTGCCCGGAACGAAAGCGGTCGTCTCCTTGGGCATTGCTTGTGAGAACGCCTTCATGACGTTCGAGAACGTAATCAAGAATTGTGCGACTTATGGTCATCGATGATTTTTCACCAGACTCACGATCACGCCGTGCTTTGGTAATTAGCTGTCCACTTTCTTCGTCTCGTAACATAATGCAGCCACGATCAGCTTCGAGCCAATCAAAGATGAGCTGAAGTATTCGGTCAAGAAGTTCATCAATATCGAGTGTGTGGCTCACCGCAAGTGCAGTCCGATACATCACATCAAGATTATTTTGAGCCTGGGCAAGCCAGTGGTTTTGAGTGTCATCTTCCGGGAGAGGTGGCAGATTCGGCCCTAGTTTGTCCGGAATGGCAGCAATGATACGCGAGCCATCATTTTCGGAGTTTGATCCAACTATCTCAACGTTCGTAGGTGGGATAAAGCCGCTCTCTCCTCGGGAGTAAAGAAAGACTGTGCGGCCAATTTGGATGCGATCTCCTGACCGAAGCTCTGATTCAGAAATACGGCGACTGTTGAGAAAAGTTCCGTTTGAACTATCAAGATCAACTAGAAGATAGGTGGCGTCATGTTTCCGGATTTCGGCATGCCTCCTGGACGCTTCGTGGTCCTCTACGGCAATGCTGTTACCTTTTTCACGTCCGATTCCAATGGTTTGTTCGCCACCAGTCGGAGCAAGTTGGGCAAGGTCAAAGTGGCTTCCGTGGCCATGGCCTTGAATGACATACAGCGAGGGCACAGGAAAGCTCCCAGAAGAATCGATTTTTATACCCCTCTTTTTCATCATTCTAGCATATGTACAGAGACTTGGCTTGTTACAGTTAAAGCTACGGTGAAAAAAGATTTCACGTCATTGTTCGACGCTGCTAAAATGCCGTGCATGGTGTTTAAAAATATAAAATAAGTGGTGCGGTGGAGAGTTATGATGAGCTTGGCAATGGTGCTATCGAGGGGTGTTCAGGCTGTGTTTCAGAAGAACGCACGAGATTGTTCGGTGCGACCGCTGATTACGGTTATGGCATGTGCTGAATCCGCAGAAACGAGCCCTTGGCGGAACGAGATGAATCGCCGGAATTCTGTATCGTTGTCGTGCAGACATTCCATCACACTTTTAAGTTGGTGTGGGCTCTCGATTTGTTTGTTCGCCATGAGTGCTGCATTTGCAGAGCCGGGACTGGCTGTGGTGGACAACGACCGAGAAGATCGGCTGCGGGCTGATGTGACATGGCTTGCTGCTCCGGAGCGAGAGGGTCGTGGGCCCGGCACCAAAGGAATTCGTGAGGCGGCAACTTGGATAGGACAGCAGTTTGCGAGCATAGGCCTCGAGTCCGTTAACGGCCTCCGAGAGCAGCCTTTTACGATGACCTTAGAGGCTGTCTTGCCAAAAGAGCAGGCGAACCATGCTGAGTTCGTGAAATTGGCATCTGACGGATCCGTAGAAATTTCCCTACCACTGAAACTCGGAAAAACCTTCACGCCGCTCGCGGTTGGTGGTAGCGGAACATTTGATTTACCCCTTGCCTTTGCTGGCTATGGCATAACAGCGCCAACGCAGGAATATGATGATTATGAGCCATTAGGACAAAACGCTGTATCAAAAGCATTGCTTGTGTTGCGGCAAGAACCCCAGAAAGACAATCCGCATAGTGTTTTTAATGGCAACCAGGCAACGCAGCATGCGGCGCTCGTCCGAAAAATCGCGAATGCAGCAGAACATGAAGCGGGTGCGGTAGTGTTTTGCAATGATGCTTCCGCAACTGAGCCGGATGCTTTGATGGACTTTCGCCGAGCTGGTGGTGGTGAAAACGGTCGCGCAATGCCTGTTTTGCAAGTCAGTCGAAGCGTTGTTGCTGACCTGATTGAACGGGCCACGAACTCACCGATTGAAACGCTTGAGTCGGAGATCGACAGAACGCTTGAGCCGAAAAGTCAGGTTCTTGATGGATGGAGGTTGAGGGGTGAGGTGACAATACGGCGGCAGCAAACAGATGCCGATAACATTGTCGGTTGTATTCCTGGTGTTGGTTTTGGGGCAGAGACGTCCGGTGCCTCGGGTGTGGTTGTTCTCGGCGCTCACTATGACCACCTTGGTTTTGGGGATAGTAGTTCTCTGTCACCTGGCATCCGAGCGATTCATCATGGGGCGGATGATAATGCAAGCGGCACTGCAGCCTTGCTGGAAGTGGCAAGACAGTTGCAAGCTGAGGGGCCTTTTCCAAGGACTATCTTGTTCATTGCCTTTGCAGGTGAAGAGCGAGGATTGCTTGGGAGTGGCTACTACACAGCCAACCCGCTACTACCACTTGAGCAAACCACAGCAATGGTCAACCTTGATATGGTTGGACGACTTGTTGATGACAAGTTGATTATTCATGGCACCGGAACGGGTAGTAACTTTGACAGACTCGTTGACCAATTTGTATCCAAGGCCGGTTTCAGCGTAGCAAAAGAACCTGGCGGGTATGGCCCAAGTGACCATTCAAGTTTTTATGCCCGTAAAATTCCAGTTCTTCATGTCTTTACAGGTTCTCATACAGATTATCACCGTCCAACAGATACGGCGGATAAGGTCAATTACGCTGGGATGGCAAGGATTAGTGACCTGATTGCAAACCTCGTGCGTGAGTTTGCCACGGCGAGTGAGCCACCTGAGTATATTGAGGTCGCAGGAAAGCCGTTCATGGGGGGCGGTGGAGATCGGCCTTACTTTGGTAGCATTCCGGATTTTGCAAAACCCGGTGGGGGCTATGCGATTACCGGTGTCTCGAAAACATCGCCTGCTGCCAAGGGTGGCCTCGAAGGAGGCGATGTAATTGTCCGGCTTGGGGAAAGTGCGATTACTGGGCTTGAAGATTTTGATAGTGCACTTCGTAAGCACAAGGCAGGAGAGACTGTTGAAGTTGTTGTGCTCCGAAAGGGCAAAGAGGTCACGCTTGCGGTCACGCTAGGTGACCCGCGCTGATGCAGGGGCCTTGTTTTTAAGCATCGAATTGGTCTTGAGCCACATTGCCATGCCTGACAGTATCCCCTGCACGTTCGGAGATATACGTTCTCGCGAACCTACCGGAAAGGCGTCCGGTTACGGCGGTTTTCTCGTGACAATTACGCAAGGAGTGCATCTCGTGAAGCGACATTTAGTAATCCATGGAAGCTTGGCTTGCCTGTTTCTTGGCATGGTTCTCAGTCTTCCTGTACATACCGTTCATGCTCAGGGCGCGAGTCGTCCTCCAGCTACCCATCAGGCAGTCATTGACATTGGCTACATTTTTAAGAATCATGCCCGCTTTAAAACATTAATGGACAAGATGCGGGATGAGGTTATGGCTGCTGAAAACGGATTAAAAGCAGAGCGAGATCGTATTAACGGTCTTGTTGAACAGTTGAAGGGGTTTAATCCCGGTACGCCTGAATTTAAGAAACTTGAAGCAGAGGTCGCCAAGGCTCAAGGTGAGTTTAATGTTACGGCTCAACTTCAAAAGAAAGACTTTATGGATCGTGAAGCGGCTGTGTACCAAGAAGTCTTTGGTGAGATTCAGCAAGTGGTAACGAAATTTGCTCAGGAGCATGGGATTGCTGTAGTGCATCGGTTTGACGGCAACCCGGTTAATGGAGCGGATCGTAATCAGGTGCTGCAAAGTATTACCAAGTCGCTCGTCTATTACGATACAACTATTGATATAACACCCGACATAGTGACAAGGCTGAACGCCGGTTCCGTTGCAAGTGCGGCTGGTCAAGCCCCTGTCAATCGGTAATGTTTTTGCCAGTATGGAGAGCAGCGGTGGCTCTTGGAGAGTTCCGCTGCTCCTCGTGCTGGGCTGAAAAGCTCGGTTTCGAGCGTGCCTTGCGGGCATGAGAATTCTCTTCATAGCTAAGTTGGTCCATTTCTCACGAACGGGTGGGTAATTGTTTTGGAAGCTGCAACGGGAGCCGCATCCGCGGTGAATAACGCCGCGGCGAAGAGCGTGGTCAGTCGGCCGCAGCAAACCCTTCGGCAATCGGTAGCCGTCGTTGGAAAAGGCTACTGGAGTGGTGTTGAGAATCGCGTTGAGTTACGGCCGAGTGCGGCTGGCTCAGGTATCCGTTTTATTCGCGAAGACTTGGGGGGGGCGTGCGTTCCGGTTTCTTTGAAGAATCGAGTTGCCGCAACGAAACGAACGAACCTCAGGGTTGGACAAGTAGCAGTGGAAATGGTGGAGCATCTGCTGAGTGCGTTGTCGGCTCTCGGTGTTGATTGCTGTGAAGTTGGCCTGACTGCCGCTGAGTTGCCCGGCCTTGATGGCTCAGCACGTGCCTACGTCGAGGCGATTGACAGTGTGGGCGTTCAGCCTTTGAGCGGAAGTTTGATAGAGCCGCTTGTTGTACAGTCACCATTCACGATAGCTGAAGATTCAAGTAGCTCACTGGTAGAAGTACATCCACCCACAACAGACGGCCTGCGAGTCAGCTATTTTGTGGAGTATCCTGGTTCGTCAATCTGGCCACAGCACTATGAGGTGGTCGTGACGCCAGAACGGTACCGAGAAGATATTGCTGGAGCACGAACATTTTTGTTGGAGGAAGAAGCTCGAAAGCTTCAAGAAAGCGGTGTAGGGCTTACTGTAACAACGCAAGATCTTGTTGTTTTTGGCCCGGATGGTCCGCTTGAGAACGAGTTGCGTTGGCCAAACGAGTGCGCCCGTCATAAAGTTCTGGACGTTATTGGTGATCTTTTTCTTTCAGGAAGACCATTTCACGGCGATGTAACAGCACGCAGAAGTGGTCATCGTTTGAATGCTGAGATTGTCGAAAAAGTCTTAGCTGCGGAGGCGGGGACGGCAAGGGTGTCAGGAGCGTCGTAGGAAATAGTACTTGGTGGTGACATCATCACCGTTAGGAGATTCGAAATGAGTGGTGCACGGGTCGGTGTTGTTGGCTGTGGGCATTTAGGAAAAATTCATGCGAGGCTTTTAGCCAGCCGTGATGACTGCGACTTAGTAGGTGTTGTTGATCCAGTACCTGATGTAGCTGCAACTGTTGCGGAGTCGCACGATTGCGAGCCCTTTGAGTCCCCTGAAGATCTTATTGGTCGAGTTGATGTGGCAGTTGTGGCCGCGCCTACAGGACTTCATGCAGAAGTTGCGAAACCGTTGCTTGAAGCAGGAATTGATCTTCTTGTTGAAAAACCACTTGCGGCAAGCGTCGAGGATGCACGTGCAATCGTTGTTACGGCCCGCCGCTACGGCCGTATTGTTGCTGTTGGGCATGTCGAACGCTTTAATCCCGCATGGGCTCTTGCCTGCCAGCAGTCAGGGGAACCAGTTTTCATTGAGGCTGCTCGCTTAGCTCCATTTACATATCGTTCCCTCGATGTTGGTGTCGTTCTTGATCTTATGATTCACGACATTGATCTTGTTCTGTCGCTACAGCCGGGACGCTTAGAGCGAATTGAAGCAAATGGTATTGTTGCCACTGGTGGGCATGAAGACGTTGTGAAAGCACGGCTTACTTTTGGGTCGGGTTTAATAGCTGATCTTATGGCGTCCCGAATTAACCCGGTTTTGAGTCGGCGGCTTTCGATGTGGACAACGGATGCAATGGTCTCTGTAGATTTCAATGCAAAGACGGTCGGTGTTGTAAAGGCTTCTGAAGAAGTAGCCGCCGGGAAATTTATTGCTGATTCAGTTCCGCTCGGAGATCGTGCTGTAGCCAAAGATGCTTTTTTTCAGCAGATACTTCCTTATCAGGCGTTGCCAGTTCCCGATTCCAATGCAATTGCTGCAGAACATGATGATTTTCTTCGTTGTTGGGCTGAGCGAACAGAGCCTCGAGTAAGTGCTTCTGCTGGATCTGCTGCACTCGAGGTCGCAACTCATGTGCTTGATGCACTCAAGTACACAAAACTTGGAGCCCGACCGTCCGTTGTAGAAATACGAAAAAGTGCATAGCTGCAAGGGTTTCAGGCATTTTGTTGGGTTTCATGTGTGTGAGTCACCCTGATTGATACAACCTGAACCAAGCAGTAGTAGGTGGAAACGGTGTGACGATGATGACCCAAATGTTCTCAGATATTGTTATTGAAAAGGGTAGGGTTGTGGCACTCCATGCGCGAGGGTGCTGTTTGTTTTTTTGTGCCGCTGTCGTGTTCTGTGCAAGCCAAGCTGTAGCAAACGATGGTACGGCAGGCATGCCAAAGCGGCTAGCTTTCGATGGCTTTGGTTTCGATTCAGATTTCAATGGCGCCGGTGTTGCAAAGGCACTCGGGGGCTTACGAGTTCAGGACGAGAAGCCTTCTCAAGAAGAGGGGTCTCTTGAGTTCTTTGTGAAGGGCCCGCCTAGTAGTAGAGCTGGAGCCGGTGTCATGATGGCGGAGGTCGGCCAGGAAATTGCTTTCCTCAATATCGCAGCGGGTGTTTTGGCTAATCGTGACTCGTTAGTAGATGGACCATCAGGGTATACCAGCAGGCTGTCAGTTGATTTTGAAGGTGATTCCGTGGCTGGTGGTTTGGACCTAAAGACGCAGATGAGGCATGCAAAAAATCACAGCACTGTTGGCATCGAATTTGGCCCACGTTTGCAGCGAAGGTTTGGCAAAGGCGTAGAGTTCTTCATGAAGGGTTCTGCTGAGGCAGTTTCTCGATACGAACGAAATGGCGAGATGACGCCTACTGGAGGGCCTTTGCAGCGGCCTGAACAGGTTGGCTTGAGTGGTACTGTTGGGCTTGCTCGATGATATTTTACGGCAGCTGTACAACCACGTTTGTGCCATGGTATCGGTCAGAGAACCTCTGTTCTCAATGCCAAGAATCACGAAAACTTGTTATGCGAGGTCCCGATTTTGGAAAAGCACAAGCGCAATGAGTAAAGCGATAGCTGAATATAAGCCTGCGTAGACTGCTGCCCATGCAAGGTATCCCCATGGTACCGGTACGCCTCCGATGACAGCTGCTTCGATCGTAAAATGTTCAAGTACCGGTAGCAGAGTAGCAAAAAGACGGCCTACAAATCGCACGATTGCTAGTTTGCCAACGCTTGACTGAACAATAAGTGGAACAAGATGTCCGAGTACGTAAATTGTGAAGCAAATAATAAGGTTTGGAATCATCCCCACTCGTGTTGATACAGCCAGGCTGACTGCTGCTAAAAGAATTGTTTCCAGTAGCGAAAGAACAAGACCTGGGACAACAGTCACCATTTCTGTAGCACAGTCTGCCCAAAGGGGTGCTGTTTTTGATGATTCTCGAGCATCATAGACCACCTTCAGGCTTGTGGTCGACATCAGGACGGCCCCGAGGATCATGAAAATGAGGAGTGCGACGAGTGATAATCCGATGAATTTACCAACAACAAATTGTCTCCGTGTCAGTGGTTTCGAAAGCACTGTGAGCGCCGTTCGCCCTTCAATTTCATCAGAAACAGTGACACTTGCAGTCCAGATGACAACGAGTAGTGCCAATATTTTGACAAGCGTTAGCCCGCTATCCTTCAGCATTTTCACGTCTTCACCAAACGTGTTGTAAGGAATCACAATAAATGTCAGTAAAAGAACTATGCCCGCGATAATCGCTACACTGAAAATAGGTTGTCCGATAGCTTCTTTCATTGTTGCTGACACGACAGCTGCAACACGTCGAATACTGAGTCTGAATAGTGTGTATAAAAGAACAATGAGTAGTAGCGTTGCGGTAGTGATCGGAAGAATGGCGACTTCTGGAAACTCAGGTACAAGCCTCCAGTTAATCGTGAGGCTCGCCGCAGCGGCACCTTTTTTATCATCCAGATTCGTTGCTTCAATTTGCGCATTTTTGCCAAGAAACGGGTTTGGTTTTCCGGCAGATTTTTCCCATAACCACTGCGATTGTTGATCCAGATCGATATCCGGCACTTTAAGCAGCGCAAAACCCTCGATCGGTTTTTGCGTGCGGATCATAATTGGTTGATCCGTACTGAAAGAAATGGTTTCTAGTTCCTGTGGTCGAAGTGGAAGATCAATTTTTTGACTATCACTCCCGGGCTCGATGGTCACTACCGTTGATGAAGTATTCACGGTGAGCAGCCGACCAAGTGATTGGCTTATGCCCCGCACGGGAACAAGAGGAGTCAGGGCGATCGCTGTTCCAGATGCGGCCAAGAGAAGCCATGCAAGTGGTCCGAGGAAACCATCATGCAAACTCGCTTTAGCCTCCGCAGCGGCTCGTGGTGCGATCATTCGCAGAAGGCCCCACAGTGCGATAAGAATCAATGATGCAGTAAGAGCTCCCATGCCGACGAGCCAGATCGGCGGCAGTGAGATAAGCCAACGGTTTGCAAAAAGAGGGGTAATCATGTGTGCGTTCAATTTATAAGAATAACATTGAGAAGATTCAAACGGTCTCGTATTCACGAGCCCCCAGATGATGTCTATTGTGGCATCGCCACCAACTTTTCGAAAGATGGGGCCTTCAGCCACCGGCAGGTGTTATTTTTTCGGTTCGGGCTGTCATCGCCGGAGGGGAAATCAATCTTTCTGAAGAGGCCCCGCAAGAACCGTCGTCGATGATTCTGTGAGCTGCCATTCGTAGAGGATTCGATGAAGATCCTCTCTGGAGATTGTGTCGAGTGTTGCCAAGTCATCACCAACCGAACGATATAGGCCGAGGTGTGACCATTCGAGTCCGAGGCTAAAGAGCCTTTGTCGGGGCCGTTCTCCTGCGAGTACAACACGGCTAAGAAGCTTGTTTCGTGCTTGGTCGACTTCGCTAACTGTGAGTCCTTTTGTTGCTGCTTTATAAATTTCAATGATACGATCGAGAAGAGCTTGTGTAGCTTCTGGTTCACATGAGAGTTGTGTAACGAAAATACCTGCATCAAGGAAATCATGATGATGGCATGCGGCGTGTTCTGCTTTTCCAGAATCAACAAGATCCCAATAGAGGCGGCTTCCGGAGTCATCACCGAGTACGACTGCAAGTAGTTTTGCGGCAAACCGATCAGAGGTGTCCTCCGCCGGCCCTGGAGTCATTCGGACAGCATATTCCAACGCCGCCTGGTCGCGTGCAATGATGTCAGTTATTGCCTCGGATGGTGTTGTAGAAAACGGAACTTTACGATTGCAATGTGAGATTGATTGCCAGGAACTGCAGAGCTGGCGTGCGCTTGCCATGAGCGAATCAAAGTCAACCGCCCCACTTGCTGCCAAAACGAGGTTGTCTGCTGAATAACGTTCCTCGTGATACGAACGCATAGCCTCGACAGGTAGTGCCTGGATTGAAGACTCTGTTCCAAGAACACTTCGAGCAAGCGGATGGTCTTTAAAGAAGAGAGCTCGACACTGGTCATCCGCACCAAAAGGCGGCTGGTCGTCATACATTTTTATTTCTTCGAGAATCACTTGCTTTTCGGTAATGAAATCATCTTCGCGAAGAGCTGGTCGCATCATTGCTGCAAGTAATTCGATTGCATCGTGCTGCTTTTCCGGAAGGACAGCCGCGTAATAGACAGTGTCTTCCTCGCTCGTGAAGGCATTCGCGCTTGCACCCATGGAGTCAAAGCGTAGGTTGATGTCTTCGGCTGATAGGGTGTCGGTCCCCTTGAATACCATGTGCTCAAGAAAGTGGCTCACGCCAGAGATTGAGTCATTTTCATCCCGTGCGCCTGTTTTGACGAAAAAACCAAGACTCGCTGAATGAGCTGATTCGCTCACCTCCGCAATGATGTCGAGGCCATTTGGAAGCTGCTCATGGCGAAACTGCATCGGGCACCTCTAGAGGGTTACGGCCGAGAAAAACAGTAGTGACTTCGGTGAGAGGGTTTTGGGCGAGCCAATGCTCGATGCTCTCAACGGTAAGGTTATCAAGTCGCTCAAGATCTTCGGCAAGTGATCGAATACGCCCGAGGTGAAACCATTGTCGTGCCATTGCTCCTGCTCGTGCCGCCGTTGATTCTTGCTGCATGACAAGTCCACTTTTTGCACGAGCTTTCACTCTGTCAAGCTCTTCATTGGTGATCGTGCCTGGAAGACTCGCGATTTCATGCAGCATGACATCTAAAGTTTCTTGGGCTCGATCTGCCGTGGTTCCTGAGTACGCCATCGCTGCAGCGATATCTCGCTGCGTTTGATAGCCAGCTGAGACGCTGTAGCACAGACCACGTTTTTCACGAACCTCTGTGAAGAGCCTTGAGCTCGAGCCTCCACCTAAAACGGCAAGAGCAGCTGTTGCCTGAAGTGAATCTGGGTTACGGTAGGGAGGTACGTCCCACGCCAGTGCGATATGAGTTTGTTGTGAATCATAGGGAACGTGGCATGTTTTTTTGCCACGTTCACCATTAATTACTGGTTCGCGACTCTGTCCCTGCCAGTCGCCAAACAGCGAGTCCATCTGGTTTGTAAACTCAAGCCAGTCGAGGCGCCCAGCTACAGAGATAATCATATCCTGCGGCTGAATAAAGCGATTCACAAATTCCTGAACATCTGAGTGCTGCAAGTTATTGACATCAACCGTGGTGCCTTCACTTGGAAGACCCCAAGGAGATGGGTAGTGTGCTTTTCGCAGAGCGAGCATCGTTCGGTGAGTTGGGTCATCTTCGGTGCCGGCGAGGTTCTGAAGAACGACCTGGCGAGCTGGATCAAACTGCTGTTTGTCCAAAAGAGGGCGTCGAAGGATGTCAGCGTAGATTTTTAGTGATTCTGGTAGCTGTCGCGACACCATAGCGCCTGCAAAACTACCATGGCTCATGGATACTGATTGCGACCACTGAACGCCAGCATTGTCAAGGGAGGCAACGAGTTGTTTGCTGTTTCGATTTCCGGCACCTCGAAGCATGAGTTCGCCGGTAAGCGTTGCGAGACCACAGCACGAACGATTAGTTGCGCTGTGCATAACAGAATCACAGAGGCTGCCAGCGGCAACATGGAAAGACACTGACACTGATTCAACACCGGGCAAGAACTCGCCCAGTAGAGTAATTCCGTTGTCTAGGGTAGCCGTTTGAAGGGTCTGCTTCACAAATTCTTGCTTCTGTCATGCGGACAAACAATCACACTCAAGATGTGCCAATCAGCGGTTTTGATGCACCGGAGGGCATCATCTGCGAATTGCCGTTCGTAGAGTCTGCCATATCTGGTGGTGTTTCCGCCACTGCTAGCCCATCAACCACGGAGGAAACCATCGTAGCAATCAAGTCTTGCTGTTTTTTGTCTGTTTCATTGAATTCGCTTTGGTGCTGCAAGCGGCTTGCAGGAAATCCTAGTGGGAGGGGATTGATAGAGGAATCCCCGCTGTCGGTAAAGAGTGTGGAATCGACTGGTTTATAAATCGTTTTTGATCTTCGGAAACCAAGGCGTTGATAGAGTCTGATCGCAGCAATATTTTCTGCAGTGACTTCGAGAGTTGCTCGGTAGGCACCTGCGGTTTGGAAGCCAGTCAACGCATGCTCAATCAAGACGCTACCAAGTCCGCCGCCTCGTTGAGTTGGCACAATACCGATGTTCTGTATCGATCCTACGCCTGAACGATCGAGGACCCCTTGGATCGTTCCACACCACTCGAGTGGTGTAGGTGGGGTTTCTTCGTGTTCACGGAAACGACCACCACTTCGTGCGATCAGCCAGGTCGCCTCGGGGAGAAAGCCGGGCTTTCTACGTATCTCATGCATGAGCCTACGACAGCCAGAAAGTACGCCTAGGCAGGGGAAAACCTGAGCGTCGATTTCCTCGCAGAACGCTTCGTGCTTGGTCCGGGCGTGTGCATCAAGAAGACCTTCATTCCATGGGACAAGATGGTACCCAGTCGGCAGTGATGCCGACGGCACAAATGATCTGGGAAGATCGATTTCCATCCGGAAGCGTTTGCAATAACCCGAGTCCATGGATAAGGACCTTATTCAAAGGAAATGACACAACATTGTATCCCTGAACCTAAGACTGCACGATCGTTCCGTCAACGCGCTGGTTTCAGGACATCAAATCTGCCCAAAAAACCCAGGTAATACTCAGATTACGGGGATCGAGTCGATTATTCCGATGGTGTTGCGTTGGCACGGTAGAAGTGCGGTTGATGCGATATTAGGATACACTTTTTGATTACCCAAAAAATTGTTTTTGAGAGGCCGAAAAAGAAATGCTGCAATTCTTGAATTTCGTTGTTGTTTTTTTGCTGTTTGTGGCGTCCTCGAAAACTTCCCAAGCAGCGAAGCCCATTCGTGTTGTCGCCACCACAACAGTTGTCGCTGATTTAGTGGAGCAGGTTGGTGGCGATTTGGTTGTCGTTGAGAGCCTCATGGCTGATGGTGTTGATCCCCATTCGTATCGTGCCACGCCACGAGACATTGACAGGCTTGTTCGTGCGGATCTGATTGTTGCCAACGGACTCCACCTTGAAGGCAAGTTGGCGGAACTCTTGGAGCGAATTGGTCGGAAGCGTCCGTTTGTAGCTGTTGGCGATGCCGTGCCAAAAACGCAACTCCTTCCCATCGGTAACGATCTTTTTGATCCACATATATGGTTCGATGCAAAGCTTTGGAGTTGTTGCCCGCCCGCAGTTGCTGGAGCGTTATCCAAATTGGATGCTAAGTCTGCCGAGCAGTACCGTCAGGGTGCTACGAAATATGCTGCAGAACTTTTAGAACTCGATAGAACGATTCGTCAGAAGTTCGAGACAATTCCTCGTCAGCGTCGAGTGCTGATTACTGCCCATGATGCTTTTCGCTATTTTGGTCGGGCGTATGGAATTGAAGTCGTTGGGGTGCAGGGAACGAGCACGGAAAGTGAGGCTGGCCTTGCTGATATGAATCAATTGGTCGACACGATTGTGACTCGTCGAATACCTGCAGTATTTGTCGAGACGAGTGTCTCTGATCGAAATGTTACAGCGTTGATTGAGGGTGCTTCGGCACGTGGTCATACCGTGCGTCTTGGTGGGCGGTTGTACTCGGATGCATTGGGTCCGGTTGGCGAGGGTGGTGATACGCTTGAGCGTGCTCTACTCTCGAACGTTGATACTATCGTTGAAGCGCTTCGTGTACCGAGTACTCCTTCAAATAGTTTTGAGTAACTCGTTTGCCTTCGCGCTCGAATGCGTCGGGGAAGGAAAACATCTTCATGGTTGAGAATGACTCTGCTTCTAAGATGCATGTCGATGCACCAATGCTTGAGTGGCATGATCTCACCGTTGCCTATGGTCGTCGGCCAGTCTTGTGGAATGTTGATTTTGAGATTCCCAAGCCTTGCCTCTTTGGGATTATTGGTCCCAATGGCGCTGGGAAAAGTACCTTGCTCAAGGCAAGTTTGGATCTTGTGCAAAGAGCCGGAGGGTCTGTCCGATTTTGGGGGCAGCCGCTTGCTCAGGTTCGTTCGAGAATTGCGTATGTGCCACAAAGAGAAACAGTTGACTGGGATTTTCCAGTAACCGTTATGGATGTCGTCCGAATGGGGGCAACGTCAAAGTTAGGCTGGTTTCAGCGAGGTGGAAAACGTGAGCGTGAATTAGCCTTAAGTAGTCTTGATCGTGTTGGGCTCGCTGATTGTTCAAACCGGCAGATTGGGAAGCTTTCAGGAGGACAGCAGCAAAGAGTCTTTTTAGCTCGAGCACTTGCTCGTGAGGCAGAAATTTATTTACTTGATGAGCCTATGGCAGGTGTTGATGCTGGGTCACAAGAGCAGATATTCAACATTCTGGTGAACCTTCGAGATCAAGGGAAACTAATTGTTGCAGTTCATCATGACATTCGCACGGCTGTTGAGTGGTTTGATGCAGTAGCTCTTATTGATATGCGTCTCGTTGCTGCTGGTCCCACAGCAGAGATTCTCACGCCGGAAAACCTCGCAATGACGTATTCCGGTCGACTGAGCGTTTTAGATGAAATTGGAGAAGCCGTTGAGCGAGGAGGAAGAACATCATGATTCACATGACCGCGCTCGCGGCCTTCATTCCGTATAATACGCTTGTCGTGGCAGCCGGCGTTGCGGCAGTAGGTTGTGCCGCGGGAGTGATTGGTACGTTTGGAGTTCTTAGGAAGCGGGCGTTAGTTGGTGATGCGGCAGCCCATGCAACGCTTGTTGGTGTCGCATCGGCCTTACTTCTAACTGGACAGCGTGATCTCGCTATTCTTCTTGTCGGCGGTCTGATTTCAGCAATGGTTGCGATCGCTTTTTTGGTTCTCATTCGGAAGTTCACCCGCACTCGTGATGATGCAGCAATTGCAATCGTACTAAGCGTTTCTTTTGGTATTGGGATTACATTCATTTCTGGGATGGTATCTCGAGGGATTCCTGGGAGTGGAGGCCTGGAGCGATTTCTGCTCGGACACACAGCATCGCTGACGGCTCATGATGCAACCTTACTTGGGGCGGTGTCCGCGATAAGTGTGTTGTGCGTCGTGGTCGGCCTTAAGGAAGCAACAATGGTTGCCTTCGATCCGGATTTTGCCACAGCAGCTGGTTGGCCTGCAGCAACGATAGATTTCGTGTTAGTTGCTCTTGTTGCGGTGATGGTTGTCGTCGGTTTGCCAGCAGCAGGTGCGGTCTTGGTAACAGCGCTCGTAGTCATTCCGCCAGCAGTTGCTCGTCAGTGGACAGAGCGGATCGTTCCGATGCTGGTCATCGCCGGAGCTGTTGGACTCATAAGCGCGCTCTCGGGGGTTATGATTAGCAGTTTAGCCGTCCAACTGCCAACAGGCCCGATTGTCGTTCTTGTAGCAACATCATTTTTAATTTTTTCTGTTTTCCTGGCACCTTGCCGGGGGATAGTCTGGCGGACAAGGTCTGCGTGTGTGTTCCCCTCTGACTCTTATGATGGGAACGATACCGGGACAACGGCCGATACAGTAACGGAGCGAAAATCGTGATCGCTCTCATTGCAGATTCTGGCATCACGCTTTGGTTTGATCGGGTAGGTCCATTGCATGGGTGGGCGATAGCAACAGCAGTGGCGGTTTCTGCATGTTGTGCAGTTGTTGGCACGCTGTTAGTCGTTCGTCGAATGAGTTTGTTAGGAGATGCAATTAGCCATGCGGTTCTACCAGGACTCGTTGTAGCAGTACTTCTTGGTGCTCAGCCCGGTGGAGTCGGTGTGTTACTTGGGGCTACCGTAGCTGCAATGAGCACCATCTGGTTCACTCGATTTCTTTTTCGCCACGCGGGACTTTGGGAAGACGCAAGTGTCGGGGTTGCATTCACAACGCTTTTCGCTGCTGGAGTATTGCTGATTACTGTGTCAGGTTCTCGGGTTGATCTTGACCCTGGTTGCGTCCTCTACGGCATCCTTGAACTGGTGCCGTTCGATACTGTCAGTTTGTATGGGTGGGATATCCCAAGGGCATTTGTATCTGCGTTGTCTGTTCTCGTGCTTGTGATTCTTGGTGTGTGGTGCACGTGGCGGTGGCAGGTTTTTACGGCGTTTGATACTGATGCTGCGAAAGCAGCCGGTATACCTGTAGGAGGAGTGACATGTGGTCTCCTTGTAGGCGTATCACTCGCTACGGTCACTGGGTTTGTCGCGGTCGGTGCGATTCTGGTTGTTGCTATGCTTGTCGTGCCCGCTGCCGCTGCGGAGCGATTAGTTCATAGGCTCCATCATGCGATTTGGCTCGCAGTGCTATTTGCTGTCGTAGGTGCTTTTGGAGGGTATCTTCTTGCATGGAGATACAGTACATCCGCCGCAGGAATGATGGCAGTCGTGTTAGGCGTCGAGTATCTCGTTGCGATTCTTATTGCACCAGACGATGGCGTAGCGGCTCGTCTTGTTTCAAAAGTAGTCTATTTGTGGCGAGTGCAATGTGAAGACAGGCTGGCGTCACTGTGGAGAGCAGAGGAATCAAGGCAGTTGGTGCAGGAAGGTGGTTTCGCAGGCCTTGTCACGAGTTGGTTATGTGTAAGTGGCCAGTTACGAAAAGAAAAAAACGTTTTTGTCTTAACTCCACAAGGACGAGTGCATGCCGAACTCATCGTTCGGTCTCATCGATTGTGGGAAACGTGGCTTGGGAAACATGTTGATCTGCCTGTCGATCACCTTCATCCGCCAGCAGAGTGGATTGAACATCATCTCGGAGAGCAAGTAAGAAAACGTATTGAGGATGAACTCGGCAATAAAGATATTGACCCACACGGAAGTATGATTCCAAAGGAAAAGCCGTGACCCACTTTTTGCTGAGTCGTCTTTGCTGATACGCGGTTTTATTGCGAAGGATGAAGAGTGGTTCTGTGATACTTGTTTCATTCAAATCGTGTTTCACAGAACGTTTTTTGCTGACACGTTTTTAGAGTTACGATCCATGTATTTGCTATAAACCGTACTTTTCGACAGCTGGAGACGCCTGTTTCCATGATAAAGCGAGATGAGTGACTGAGTTTATTTGCATATGAAGCCTGATGAGGGTATTCCCGAAGAACACAATGTGTAATTCAGCATGACATTAAAACGCAGGTTTGGCTGCCTGTCTTAATTGCACTTCGCCTGGAAATACGGGTGGATGGCGGTGCTGGAATGGCTTTTCAAACTCACGCCGTGCACGGAAAAATGATGCAACTTGTGAAGGAACGTTCTCCGCGAAATCCAGTACTGATTGCCCTCGTTACGATGTCATTGTTACCCCTTGGGGTTCTTGGGATCGCGATGTATCAATCAGCGCTCTCTGCAATTAAGGCCGCTGCATTTCAGCGGGTTGAGTTAGCGTCTGATCTAACAGCGAACACTATGGGTCTGGGATATGCGGAACTCGCTGCAGAACTTCAGGTGACGGCATCTCTTCCTCGGATTGAAACCAGTGCCGCTGAGATGATCACAGGATTTCGTGAATTCCAGGCGAATCCATCAGCCGAAGAGAATGTTCGTAAGGGACTGCTGAGCTACTACGGAACTACGCTGGACACTGAGGACGATGATCAGCAGGAGATCAAAAATAAGTCAGAAGGTTTTGTCAACGAGTTGCAGGGCCCCGGCTTGTTTCTCCACGATCTCTATGTGCGCCAAAATACAAATGAAACGGATACGAAAAAGTTATTAGATGATGCGGGAGATGGATCATCGTACTCAGCAGGCCATATGGAACTCAATCCAGTGATGCGGAGCATAAAGGAGAGGTTGCGGCTTTATGACATATTGCTCGTTGATGCGGAGACGCGAAATGTGGTTTATAGTACAAATAAAGGACTGGATTTTGGCGCAGATTTTACTTCGGGGTTGTTGCAGAAGAGTGGTCCGGCGGACGCAGTAGATGCGTTGATAGATAGTTCTTCAGTTGAGGGCTTTACATGCGTTGACTACATGCCGTACGGGCCAGCAGGAAACTCAGTGCTGAGTCTCGCTACCCTCGTTCAGGTTGAAGACGAGGTGGCTGGGGTTTTGCTTTTTCTTGTTTCGTTTGAACAATTAGACCAAACAATTTCAAGTAACGGTGTCTCTTCCGGTAATGTGTCATACGAAGTGTACGGAGATTCTTGGACGCGTGGGTCTGAGGGCAGGTCTACCAAGTTACGGCCCCATCTTTTCGTCTCGGATGAATCGCAGGAAAAGTTTACTACGTTCACGAAGTCAAAAAGCTACTCTCTCGGAAGCGATGAGGAGAGCCGAGGCTTGCTTTGTGCCTCAGCAAAAGTTTCAGTGTGCCCACAAGCGACTGACTCAGATATTGTCTGGATGCTTGTTGCGACAACACCTGAAACAGAGGTTATGGCATCTGCGTTTTCGGTAAAGGTATTTGGCCAGACCGTTTTTGGTGTTACGGCTGTTGCGATTCTTTTGTCAGCCTTTATTCTGGCCCGATTACTGACGAAGCGACACGCAGAGCAACTACGGCTTGCTGAAATGGTCACAAATACATCCGTTCAGTTGGTGCAAGCGGATGAAAATCTCCACGTTGTGTATTCAAATCCGGCCACAGAACAGGCACTGAAAATGCATCCTCAGATAGGTGGTGAGGGGGTAGGTGGCACGCTCGCAGAATTATTCGGTCAGGTTCCGGAAGATTTTGAATTTATGAAAGACTCAGAGAGTCTTCCGCAGGCTATACAGATTCATTGTGGGAGTGAAGAATTAGAGCTTCACGTTTCAGGGATTTCAGGCCGCCACGGTGAATTTCTTGGGCCAATGGTTACCTGGAGCATTGTTACGGAAAAGGCTCGTGCAGCAGAGCGTGAGCGGGAACTGTCTTCACAGGTGATGGCCTCGAAAGAGTCTCTTGAAAAGTCACAGCGAGTTCTGCAACAGGGTGTTGATTCATTGTCTGGGTTGTTTGAGGCGGCTTCGGATGGAGACCTCACGAAGGAGGTTTCTCTTGAAGGTAGTGAGCAGCTTGCCGCATTGGGTAGAAATGCACGAGATATGCTCAAAAATCTTCGTGAAGTTATTTCAAAGATCGCAGCAGCTGCCGAGCAGCACGGTGAGGGGTCGAGGATGATAGCGGACAGTGCTGCTAGTCTCAGTGAAGGAGCACAAAATCAGGCGGCGAGCATCGAGCAGATTGGTTCCTCAATGGATGAGCTGGCGACTTCAATAGTCGATGTCTCGGGCAACGCAGCAAATTGCCAGAAAGAGGCCAATAAAGCAGTGAATCTAGCGCAGGCTGGCAGTCAGGCGGTACGAGATGCCGTCGACTCAATGAAAGCAATTCATAGTTCTTCTGAGCAGATTCGAGACATCATTACAATTATTAGTGACATTACCTCACAAACTAATTTATTAGCCTTGAATGCAGCGATTGAAGCTGCACGAGCGGGCGAACATGGGCTTGGCTTTGCTGTTGTTGCAGAGGAAGTTCGTAAGCTGGCGAATCGTACAAGTGAAGCTACTGCGGATATCACTCAGCTTATTAACGAATCCTCTGCGAGGATTCAAAAGGGGGCATCACTATCTGAAATTGTTGGTGGGTCGCTTGAATCGATTGTGACCGCAGCTGATACTACAGCCAATGCAGTTGGTGAAATTGCTCTGTCAAGTGAATCACAGGCGAGAAACGCAGCAGAGGTCAAACGGGCAATTTCATCTGTATCGCAAACTATTGAAAGTAATGCAGCGGCATCAGAAGAGCTGGCTGCGAGCTCAGAAGAACTCGGGGCGCAAGCACAAGGTCTCTGGGAATTAGTCAGGCAGTTCAGGCTCTAAAGCCGATGATGGTGTTTATTTGTTTACCTCAGTTCGAGCGGAGTTCTCACGCCGTGAATGAGGTGATGTAAATGTCAGGATTAGAACATTAAAGGCTTTCAACTCGTGTTGATCGACATCGTTTCCAGCGAGATTTTTCTGTACAGTCGCTCTGAGCCGTTCTCGAATCCGAAGAAACCCTGAATATTTGAAATGCCTGACTACGTACATTTTGACTTTACGACATGGTCTTCAAAAGCTGAACTTGTGGGTGATGTTGCAGCTGCACTTGAACCGGAACTCGTTAAGCAGTTTTCAGGCTTTTCCCTTGAGCGGCCGGGCTATGTTTTTTGTGATGGTCCTGGAGGCTCGTATCGATCCTTTATTATCTCGGACGATGACCGCAAATGGTGGAGTATCTTGTGGACAGGAGAACGAGTACAGGCTGATAATCTGCTAGATGTTGCAATCGACGTCTGGCAGTCTCGCCTTCGGAAGGCAACTGAAGATACGTGACCATGAAAATTAAGACGTATGTTTGAGATTCAGCTTTCGAGGCGGCGGAGTAGTTTGAGGTTGCGGATATCGTTTTGTGGATCCGGCTTGCCGTCATCACCCTCTTTGGGTGTTTCAAGAATAAAAGGAACTGTTTTAAGTTTGGGATGGGTGACAAGAAGTTTAAAAGCTGCGCGACCGATGGCACCTTGTCCAATGCCTTCGTGGCGATCAACACGAGATCCTTGCTCGCGTTTGGAGTCATTCGCATGAATCACTTTGAGCCGGGCGAGCCCGATCGTTTTGTCAAATTGTCGAATGGTTTCGTCAAGTGATTTCTTCGGGTGTAGAGGGTATCCCGCAGCAAAAACATGACATGTATCAAGGCAGACGGCGACACGCTTCCGAAGTGTTTTAAAGGTGTCAATGCGTTCAAGCATCGTAGCGATTTCTTCAAATGTATGGCCGAGGCAGGTTCCTTGGCCAGCCGTCGTCTCGATAAGAATGCCACTACTGAGTTTCTTTGTTCGGCGAAGTGCTTCGATAATTCCATCAGCAGCACGTTGCACAGCGATCATTCGGTCTTGTTTGCCAGCAGCGCCTGGATGTGCAACAACCCAGGGAATACCAAGAAGATCTGCCCGCTCCAGTTCGGTAACAAGTCCCTGTATCGATTTCTCCCGGAGTGTTTTGTCGGCGGACGCTGGGTTAATAAGATACGAATCGTGTGCGACCACAAGTTGAAGACCCGCTTGATCGACTGCTTTCCGAAAGGCCGCTGCAACATCAGTATCGATTGGTTTTGCCGCCCACTGGTTTACGTTTCGTGTAAATATTTGCATGCAGTCGCAGCCGGTTTCAATCGCTCTTTCAACTGCTTTTGGGAGGCCTCCAGAAATTGATTGATGTGCCCCGAAAGGACGGACGCGATTTCCTTTTGAGGACGACGAACGCTTGGAGGGCCGTTTTTTCTTTGCTATTTTGGAGTTCATTGTTCTCAGGAAAGGGTAGATGAAGCGAATTTCTTCGCAGAAAAAGCTATCTTTTGCATCCGTGACGCAAGAGGGCTTACACTGTACTTGAGCTTGAATCAATTGGAAACGTTCTTTGAAGCCGAAAGGAAATCCGGATGGTCTCAATCCTATCAGTTGTTGTCATCATTCTTGGTATTGTCACTGGGCTCATAATAACGGTCTCGGTGATACGTCCTCTTCAGGTAGCGAGGAAAGCCAAGAAAATTGCGGAAATCCAACGAGATTTCCGACGTCAGAGGGAACAGCTTGAAGCGAAGTTTATTGACGAAGTATCAGTGAGCGGTAAGCCTCGCGGCCTGCGATGGTCAGATGTTGCCTTTGATGATGACATTGTTTTTGCACGTGATCGTAAGACAGGTGATCTTCGAGCTCTTGTTGCTATTGAGGTCTGTTTTGAAGCGATCGAAGGTGGTGGCATGGAAGAAGTTGAAGCAGTGTCGAATGTGCGGGCAGCAACTGCCGAATTTTTTTACGACGGTGCTCGTTGGTGTACGAGGGGGCGAGTATTTTTCAACCTCGGCCCGAAGGGGCTTATACGGTATCTGCATGCTGATCTTGAATCTGTGGAGTGTGGACCTGCATCGGGAATGAGTTCACAAGCAACCGAATCCTCTGCTCCTTAGAAAATCTGCGGCATCGTGGAGCGAAAGATGGGCGAACAGCAGTGACTTTGCGTCTTGCTATCACAGAAATCTTCTACATTCCTGCTGCTTTATGAGGATGCTTTCCCAGATTATCTCTCAGGATCCAGCTGAGACTGTGATGCGGTGACGTCGTCCGCCGATACATCTAGAGGAAGACTCCAGAAGTTTTTGCTGGGATGTGATGGGGAATATGCAGACGCCGGTACTCGATCGATCGCGACATAAAAGGAGTTATCTTTGCATTACGATAGTAATGCTTTCTTTATCATGCGCTCGTGCCGCGGAGCCTGTACAGGTTGTTCGAGAGCCGGCGCAATCACAGAAAGAGCGATGTGCGGCGGCGGAACGATATCTGTCAGACAGTTGTGAATATTGGCAAGCGGCCAATCGTATGCGGAAGAGCTGTTCGCATCTAACCGTTGAAGCGTATTACGCTTCCGCTGAGGCAGCCTGGAATGCTGTGTGGTCTGCACCAGAGTCACCCGCTGTTGTTGAAACCGCTACGAATGCGTACGGCGATGCACTTCTGGGCCTTCTTCAGACGGCACGAGAGCAGGGGCGGCTCCGGCCAGATGGTTTGTGGGTTGGGTCACCCTATAGGCCAATACGTATTCCAATTGTTTTGAAAGGGGTGCCCGTTTCTGTATGTGATATTGAAAGCATTGAACCATGTCAGCCTCCCAAAGATAAACGGCTTTCTCGGCGGTATTACCGGCCAGGATTTGGTTTGCCTGTGACAATTCGTATCAAGCCAGGGAAAGAAGGAACCATTCAGGGAGATTTTGACCCACCGAGGCTTTCTCTTGTCGTCACCGCAGTGCTCCGATTTCGTGTTCCAGGAAACGAAAAGCCTATCGTAAAGTTTGTTGGTCCTTTGGCGAGAGAGCCTGCTCCTGCCTTGCTGGACTTGGTTGAGCCATTATCGGTATCGAGTGTTCATATTGGCGATGCCCATCCTCCTCTGGCAGCCGATCTCAGTATGCCCATGCTTGACATGCTTGAGGGCATGCCAAAGTCAGGACTTGAGGGTTTTATTATGCCTTTCGAAGGAGGGGTCACTGAACCGCGGTTGGAATTTCTTCAGCCACATGTCAAGGGACGGATTCCAGTGGTGTTTATCCATGGGCTAGCCAGTGATGAAGGCACGTGGTTCGACATGATTAATGATTTGCGGGCATGCCCATTTTTTCAGCGATACTATGAACCCTGGGTGTACCACTATCCAACGGGCGCCTCGTTCCTTCCCGCCTCTGCAGTTTTGCGACAGAGTCTACGTCGAATTGTGCGGGAGCTTGATCCGGAAGGTGAGGAAAAGCAACTTCAGAACCTGGTGCTGGTTGGTCATAGTATGGGCGGGCTACATGCAAAACTTCAGGTGGTGGCATCGGGAGACCATCTCTGGAATGCAATGGCGAGAGTGCCGTTTGATACAGTTCGTATGTCTCCAAGCATACGAGCCAAGATAGAGCCATCACTCTTTTTCAAACCGGTTACAAATGTCACACGAGTGGTATTCATTGCGACACCGCATCAGGGCTCATCACTCGCCTCATTAGCTCTTGGGAAAATAGCATCGCTTACCGTTGAGCGGCCACCAGAACTCACTGCTATTCACGATCAGTTGGTTGCAGAGAACCCGGGCGCGTTACGGCCGGAGTTTGAAGAGGCGCTACCGACTACGATCCAATTGCTTGCACCAAACTCACCATTACTCGATGCATTGTACGGCCTTCGACCTCCTTGCTGGGTCACAATTCACAATGTTATTGGCGTGGCTCATCATACGCTGCGCGGTGAGCGGACTGATTGTATTGTCTCGGAAACGAGTGCTCGGCATCCAGGGGCAATAAGTGAACTCGACGTCAAAGCAACGCACACAGGTGTTCACCATTCATTGACGACTATCGCTGAGATTGAGCGAATTTTACGACTCCACCTTGTAGAGACCGGGCTACGTACAACTGGCAGGTGAATATCAAGAGGCTGCCGCATTTCTGACCTGACGCCGGGTTTGTTGTTTCGCAATACAGCACAGGTCCGAAAACCGTTTACAGAAACGGTACGCAGATCAGTAGAAAACCCCTTTGACTGCGGCCGTGCGTCCAGAAGGGAATTCAATCGACTTCGACCTGTCCAAGTAAGCCGAGTTTTCAAAACTAGGAAAGGCTAGCGTGCTACACCTGCGGAATCAGGTTTTCGTATTCTTCGACAGATGCATTCTCGATGCATGCCTGAATGATCTTGCGTCCAAGTGGCTCGAGTTCATCATGGTCGAAGTGATTCAGGTGGTCGAGGAAGAACGTTCGAAGAATATCTGCACCCTTGTCGTACGCATCAGTGCCAACTTCCGGTTGCTTTGAAACGTCAAAGAACAGCGTGCCTATGGTCTGGCCTTCAACCTGCATGGATTCTCGATGATGGCCGAGAAGCGGGCAGCGTGCTGGTTTTAATTCCGTCGGACGGAAGGTCGCTGATCCTCGTCGAGCGAGATATTCACGAGCCACCCATTGCGGTGCAAAGCCAGTGTTCCAACAGCCAATGTGCTGGTTTGGAATAAGAACAAACAAAGTGCCAGCAGTTTCTCGAATTTGGTTTAAGAGAATGTTCGCTTGGTCGACTCGTCTGCCGGTTGCAAATGGCCAGTAGGAGCCAACACCCTCACTCTGCATGCCACCTTCATCAACAATTGATGGATTACCATGACCACGAGGTGCGACAAGCCTCCAGAGCCATGCGAGTGCTGGTGGCAGAACATGAAATAGCCCGATGATTCCGTACGTTGGATTTTCACGTGTGCACGGTGGGCATCGGACACCGAAGCTTCGGATGTCGACAGAAACTGGTTCATCGATCACATCACTTACGTACTCACGAGGCATAACGACTCGCGGGTTTGGGCAGCGTTTACCCGGCTCGTCTTCAGTGTGTTCCCAGATGAGTGTTGTGGCGTTGGGCTGGGCCTTCAGGTTCAGGAAAAGAAGTGGGCCGGGTGGTGATATTGTGAGTTTTTCAAGTTGTGGGTCGATGCCGTACTCCTCAATGTGGTTTACGCGAATAAACCAGGCACTTTCTGCATCCATAAGGCTCAGTGAA
>Ga0315315_10000056_pt1 | contig 81046 bp, 62 predicted proteins | sample M140m3416metaG_FD_203699 | JGI IMG/M metagenome (GOLD analysis project Ga0315315, IMG submission 203699) | Ammonia-oxidizing marine archaeal communities from Monterey Bay, California, United States - M1 40m 3416 | ecosystem: Environmental > Aquatic > Marine > Intertidal zone | place: USA...
CCTCCAACAGAAAGAATATTTTTCTAGTTATGTTTTTATAGATAAGATAGAAGAGATTTTAAATAACGATCTTAAGCTAAAAAAAGAATATGAGCAAAAGAAAAAGGAAGATGCTGCTTTTGCTAATTCTGAGTGGAACCAGCTGTATTTTATTTATAAAAGAAGTGCTTATTTCGAAAAAAGCTACAATAGATTACCTATTTACTTCCAATAAAAACCAATTTTAATTATACTTAATTGATTTCACTTTCTCTGTAAAAACATACAGTAACATATGTGTTTTCTTCTTGGAATTAAGCTCTGATGGTCCAGTATAGATATAATTAATTTTAAGTTCTGGATGGTTCTCTTTAAAAGTATTGATGGTGGTTTCCCATACCAATTTATCGGCTAAAAATGGGAAGTCAAATTTGTATATATCCTCAATTACCTCAGTTCCTTCAACTGGTGCACTTACATTATTAAAAGTCTTACTAGAAAAGTCTATAATGGAAATTGAAGCACCTGAAGTAATAAAAACACCAATTACTATTGCGATTTTTACCCCTTTATCTACTTTGAATTCTAACAACTTACCATCAGAACTAGAAATATATTTAAATAGTACCCAAGATGCAATTAATATCAGCCAGAACAATCCATGCTCTAATAGTTGAAAACGATCGCCAAATACTTGATCACCAATTGAAAACAAACTAAACAAGGTAATGGATGTGAAAATAGCTCTAAAAAACCATTTCTGAGAAAGAGATTCTTTTCCTTTTAAAAAATTAATACTCGCCAATAGATAAAATACAAAGTTCAATCCTTCCAATGAAGAAATAAAAGCCAATGCAAGCGTAGCAAATATTGGGTCTTTCAGTCCTAGAGATCCAAAAAACTTAACAAATAATGCAAAGAAATCTTTACCTACCCATAAATGATGTACATCAGGAATAATTTTATCCAAAACACTTAATCCCCAGAAAAAAGTCCAATAAAACAGTATTGAAAATCTTAATATGTTTTTTTCTTTCATAATTTATCCTCCGTCATTATATAAAAAATAAGACCATCTGCTTTTTTCAATCTTAGCGGTTTTGGAACTGTATAAATATGATTTATTTTTTTAGTTGGATTCTCAGATTTAAACTGGTCAATAGTCTTTTCAAAAACAACACTTCCTCCAAGGAAAGGAAAAGAAACTTTATATATGTTTTCACCAACTTGCTGGGCTACTAAAGCATCTGTTCTTCTGCTAAAAAAATTATAATTATAACTAAATATGGAGAAGCAAGTGGTAGAAACCAACATCAAGGAAATTACAGAAACTAGAATAAGTTGTTTCTTGTTAATTACCATTTTTTCTGTTTCTGAACTATTATCTAATCTTATAAAAGCCACCCAGGAGAATAATGTCAAAAACCAAAACAAAGTATGTTCCAATAATTCAAATCTATCTCCAAAAATATGATCTCCTATAGAGAAAATAGTGAAGGTGATAAGCGTTAAAACTATTCCTATAAAAAACCAAGCTCTAGAAGTTTCATTTTTTTTCTTCAAGTAATATATTAGAGCACCAGTAAAGAAAACAAAAGCAAAAACTTCTAATGCAGCAGCTACAATCAAAGAAAAATTGGCTATAGCTGGTGATTCCAACCCAGCAGAAGCAAAAAACTTCTGAAATTGAGCAAATCTATCTCTACCAACCCAAAGGAATAAGCTGCCGCCAATTATTTTATCTACAATATTAAACAGCCAAAATATAGACCAGTAAAAAAGAATGGAATATCGTACCAACTCGTTGGTAGGTATTTTCTTATCGGCAAAAGAAACTTTCATAAATACAATTAAGAAACAAATCTACGATTTTCTTCTTTTAAGAATACTCAATAAAAATAAGAAACTAAAATTCTGAAAGTTTACTATAACGCTTTTCCGGAAAAAACTTCTAATCCCTCTTTGTAACTCGTTATTGCTCTATTTCTGGCAAATGCATGTTCTACCATAGGCTCTGGATAAGAAAATTCATTCAAATCTTTTACCCACTTATTGATATAGGTATTTTGTTTGTCAAATTTTTTAATCTGTTCACTTGGATTAAATACTCTAAAATAGGGAGCAGCATCGCATCCTGTTCCGGCACTCCACTGCCAGTTGCCATTATTGGAAGAAAGCTCATAGTCCAAGAGTTTTTTGGCAAAATAGGCTTCTCCCCAACGCCAATCTATCAGTAGGTGCTTGCATAAAAAACCAGCAGTAACCATTCTTACTCTATTATGCATAAAACCAGTTTGGTTCAATTCTCTCATTCCAGCATCTACAAGAGGATATCCAGTTTCACCTTTGCACCATTTTTTAAACTCTTCTTCGTTGTTTCTCCACTTAATAAAATTGTATTTATGTCTGAAATTTTCATAAACTACTTTTGGAAAATGCCATAATATTTGCATAAAAAACTCCCTCCAAACAAGCTCACTCAAATAAGTATCGTTTAGGTCTTTCACCTTACTTACAATTTCTCTTATACTTACTGTACCAAACCTTAAATGAGGGCCAATTTTAGAGGTGCTATCTAAAGATGGGAAATTTCTTGTTTCCTCATAATTATGGACTCCATCCAAACTGAAAGAAGGTACTTTTATGGATGACTTTTTAAAATCTAATTCGTCCATACTTGGAAATTCGTGCTTAGATTTATTGAAGTTTTTAGATTTTAGTTTTAATTCTAAATGAAATCCTTCCTGCTTAAACTTTGCTAACCATTTATTTTTAAATGGGGTAAAAACAGTGTAGGGCAGGCCATCGTTTTTTACCACCTCATTTTTTTCAAATATCACCTGGTCTTTACAAGAAATAAGTTCTGATCCATTCTCTAACAGAAGATTATTTATTTCTTCATCTCTAGCTATGGCATATGGTTCGTAATCTCTATTGGTATATACCTTTAATTCAGGATTTTCTTTAGATAGTTGTTTGAAAACTTCAAGAGGATTACCTTGGTAAACTTTTAAAGAACTATTATAGGAAATTAGTTCTTTATTAATTTTTTTTAATTCGTCGTAAAGAAAGTTGACTCTTGGGTCATCATTTGGCAATTCGTCAATGATTTCTTTATCAAAAATGAATATGGGCTGTACATCCCTAGATTTAAAAAGGGCTAAATTAAGACCAGTATTATCCAATAATCTTAAATCTCTTCTAAACCAAAAAATTGTCATTTTTATACTTTTAAAGTAGACATTCCACCGTCAACATGAATTATTTGACCAGTTATATTGTTATTCTGTAGTAAAAATTCTGCAGTTTTAGCTACATCAGAAGCAGTATTTATTCTTTTACTAGGATGTCTTTCATTAGATCTTTTAATAGCATCTTCGTTTCTTAAAATTCCCTGTGCTAATGGAGTATCTGTAAGGGAAGGAGCAATACAATTAACTCTAATTTTTCCCGCAAATTCTGCTGCAAGTGATTTTGTTAGTCCTTCAACTGCTCCTTTAGCAGATGCTATCGATGCATGAAAATTCATACCTTGATTTACTGCAACTGTACTAAACAAAATTATAGAAGCATTTTCAGCTTTTGACAAGGCTCTCTGATAGTACTGAATGACCTTAATTGCACCTAAAAAGTTGACATCAAAATCGTTTTGAAAGTCTTCTACTTTTAAAGATCTAAATGGTTTCAAATTGATAGTTCCAGGACAGTAAACTATAGAAGAAATATCTTCAACATCTGGAAATATACCATCTGCTACATCTAATTGATAATGAACATGGTTATTTGAATTCAAGCTATGTGCTTCTCTACTAAAAAGTACACATTCCCTATTTTCTAATAATTGTGCAATTTCCCCTCCAATTCCTTTGGTTCCTCCGACTATTAATATTTTACCCATTGTTGAATTTTTTTTCTAATAATTTATATCTGTAATTAAAAATTTTCTTTAGTTGTGGAATGACAATTATAGGAGTCATTAATCTTCCCAATAATCCAAAAGGAACTTTGAAAGAAACCTTATCTGTCATTTCTACTTTGTCTCCTTTTTGTAAAAAAAGATGCTCGTGGTGCCACATTTTATATGGCCCAAACCTTTGTTCATCTACAAAAAACATTTTGTTGTTAATATGGGTAATTTCAGTAACCCAGTTCAAGTTAATACCTAATAAAGGAGCAACTTTATAAGAAACGATTTGTCCTATATACATTTGGTTTGGTATTTCAGAAGTAATATTAAAGCCCATATCATCAGGTGTAATCTCACTCAAATTTTTTGGGTTTGAAAAAAAGTCCCAGGCTTCATCCAAAGAAATATCCAATTCTTGACTAACTTTTAGTGTGTTAATCCCAGAATGACTACTAAATTTAATCATGAATTTAAATAATGGTGAAATTCTTTTTTAGTATTATCATTTTTGAATTTTCCAGAATAAAAAGAGGTGGTAGTAGATGACGTTTCGTCTTTTATACCTCTTGAAGACACACATAAATGCTTAGCATCTATTATAACAGCTACATCTTCAGTTCCTAAAATTTCTTTTAAATCGTTACCAATTTGGTTGGTTAATCTTTCCTGTACTTGAGGTCTTCTAGCAAAATAATCTACTATTCTATTAATTTTAGAAAGACCAATAACCTTTCCAGAAGAAATGTAAGCTACATGTGCTTTTCCAAATATGGGTACAAAATGATGTTCGCAATTGGAATAGAAAGTAATATTTTTCTCCACCAACATCTCATTGTATTGGTATTTGTTCTCAAACAAAGCAGCTTTTGGTTTGTTCGCTGGATCTAGACCAGAAAATATTTCTTCTACATACATTTTAGCAACTCTGTGAGGAGTTCCTTTTAAAGAATCATCTGTTAAGTCAAGACCAAGAGTCTCCATAATAACTTTAAAATGTTCCGAGATAATTTCTTTTTTCTTTTCATTTGAGATTTCAAAAGCATCTTTTCTAATTGGAGTCTCTATAGAATTACTCACATGATTATCTCCAACTTCATCAAAATTATTTTCTGACGAGGTTTCAGGCTGGGTATACAACAATGTTTCTTTCAGTTTCATAAAGTTTAATTTTAAGCTCGAATTTATCTTCCAACTTTATTCTAAGTTTATTATAAATAACTTTGATTATATTTTCTGCAGTAGGATTTAAATCTTTAAAATCTTCTACATCAAGGTTTAAATTTTTATGGTCAAATTTATCAAGAATTTCAGCTTTAATTAAACCAGATAAAGTTTTCATATCTATCAAGTATCCGCTTTCTTGATCAACTTCACCAATTACAGTCACTTCTAAATCATAATTGTGACCATGGTAATTTGGATTATTGCATTTTCCATAAAAAGAAATATTCATTTCATCTGACCAATTTGGGTTGTGCAACCTGTGGGCAGCATTAAAGTGTTCTTTACGTATAACTGCAACTTTTTTCATTTTGTTTATTGTTTAGGCTTCAAACTTAAACAAAATGTTTAACATTTCAAATAAAGCATTAAACAATTTAAATATTAAATCCTTTATAATGTTCATATATTCGTATCAAAATATGGATTAGTGGATTTTATCATTGAAATAATTGCAGTGTTTTCCGGAGTTATAAGCGTTTGGTTTGCTAAAAAAGAAAATATTTTATTGTACCCAGTTGGAACATTAAGCGTATCACTGTGGATATATTTATGTTGGGTTGGTCAAATATATGGTCAAGCTGTAATTAATTTGTTTTTTTTATTGATGAATATTTATGGCTGGTACAATTGGTCTAGAAAAGATAATTCAGACCTAAATAAAGTCCAAATAAAATTTAGTTCTAGTAAAGAAAACATATTATATGTTTTAGTAGCTATAATATTAACTTTATTAATATACTGGACTCTATCGCATATAGAAATTTTAAATTTTGATTGGAAATTTGTTTTAATTGAGTCCTTTATTACCGCCCTTAACTTTATCGCAATGTGGCTTACTGCTTGGAAAAGAGTAGAGAACTGGATTCTTTGGATTATTGGAGATATGTTCTGTATACCTCTTTTTGTTTTCAAAGAATATTATTTAAGTGTAGCTCAATTTTCTATATTTATAATTATTGCATTTATGGGTTATTTTGAATGGAAAAAAAAGTCGCTAAAGAATCAAGGAATATAGTAATTACTGGACCAGAATCATCTGGTAAAACCACTTTGTTCGAAGAGTTAAAAATCTTATCAGGGTTTAATTTTATTCCAGAATATTCTAGATCCTATTTGGAAAAAATTAAAAGACCGTACCATTACAATGATATACTACAAATAGCAAATAAGTATGTAAATGAACTTGAATCAGTTACTCAAAAAAATATATCTGTAATTTCAGATACTGACTTATTAACCCTACAAGTCTGGTGTGAATACAAATACAAAAAGTGTCATCCATTTATTACAGAAAATCTTACGCTAAATCCTCCTGATTTATATTTAATATGTAGACCAAATATTCATTGGGAATTTGACCCTCAAAGAGAAAATCCAAATGATAGAATAGAACTTTATAATATCCACTTAGATAAAATAAAAGAACTGGGAATTATTTTTGAAATTATTGAAGGAGACCAATCCAAAAGATTAAATCAAGCAAAAAAAATATTACAAAATATAGAATTATAAAATTAATTTATACTTTTGTTAATCTCAATAGGGGGTGCTGTAAAAGGCTGAGATTATACCCATTTTCTGTTAAATAGCAGAATGTAACTTGATCCAGATAATGCTGGCGAAAGGATGTTAAATGTTTAAACCTTGTGTTTTCTTACCCCCAGTAAGACACATTTAACCTAAAAAAATGAAATACAATTATTTACTACTTACCATTGGCTTTTTTGGTTTTTTAAATGCCCAATCTCAAACAGATTCTAGTAAGACAACATTAGATGAATTTGAAGTTACTACTAATAGAGTAGGTGAAAAAAGTCCTGTTGCTCACGAGAATATTTCTAAAGAAGAAATTGAAGAAAACAACCATGGAGTGGATTTGCCAATATTATTAGATCAAGCTACATCAGTTGTTACTACTTCAGATGCAGGTGCTGGTGTTGGTTACACTGGTATTCGAGTTAGAGGAAGTGACGCAACAAGAGTTAATGTGACTATAAACGGAATTCCTTTTAATGATGCTGAGGGTCAGGGTGTTTATTGGGTAAATATGCCTGATCTTTCATCTTCAACTGACGATATTCAAATTCAAAGAGGATTAGGAGCGTCTACTACTGGAGCTTCTGCCTTTGGTGCAAGCATCAATTTAAGTACTTTAAGTACTGTTAATTCTAACAAACCTTATGGAGAAATATCCAACAGTTATGGTTCTTTTAATACTTTAAAAAACACTATTAAACTTGGAACAGGGTTGATCGGTGGTAAATGGAATTTTGAAGGAAGATTTTCTAAAATAGCTTCTGATGGTTTTATTGACCGAGCTTATTCAGATCTAAATTCTTATTACTTTTCTGGTAGTTATCTTGGTGAAAATACATCTATCCAAGCAGTTGTCTTTTCTGGCAATGAAAAGACCTATCAATCTTGGGAAGGAACTCCATTAAGAGTTTTGGATACAAACCAAACTTATAACCCTTACACTTATGATAATCAGGTTGATAATTATACTCAAACTCATTATCAATTACACTTAACAAATAAACCTACTAAAAGAATAAAATTAAATGCTTCTTTACATTATACAAGAGGTTTTGGATATTATGAAAGTTTCAAAGATGGCGAGGCGCTTTCAGATTATAATTTGAATAATATTATTAGTACTTTTCCATCTGATACAGTTTTCCACATTGATACAGTAGGACCAAATCAAATTGATAGTACTATGTATGTAACTGATAAGGACACACTTGAAATATCTAGTTCAGATATAATTAACAGAAAATGGTTAGATAATCATTTTTACGGAATTGTATACTCTGCTGAATATAATGCAGATAAATTTCAGTTGATTCTAGGTGGAGGTGCCAATCAGTATTTAGGTGGACACTATGGTGAAGTAATATGGGCAGAGAATGCCAGTAACGGACAAATCAGACATAGATATTACGATAATGATGCAGTTAAGACTGATTTTAACTTTTATGGAAAATTAAATTACAATTTAAAACCCAACCTAAGTGCTTATTTAGATTTACAATACAGATTTATAGATTATAAACTTTCTGGTCTTGAAGAGGGAAATATTTCTGTGGATGATACTATAAATATGGATTTTTTCAATCCAAAGGTTGGTTTTAACTATGTTATAAATAAAAATTCAAGTTTATATGGTTTTGCTGGAGTTGGTAACAAAGAACCTAATAGAACGGATATTACAGAGTCTGTTAATACACCAACTCATGAAAATATGTTGGATATAGAATTTGGGTATAGATATTCCTCAAGTAGAGTAAGTTTAATAACCAATTTATACAATATGCAGTACAAGAATCAGCTAATACTTACGGGAGATGTAAATGATGTGGGTTCACCAATTAGAATAAATGTCCCCAATAGCTTTAGAAGAGGATTAGAGATAACAGCTGCTATCAAGCTAAATGATAAATTCAAATTGAGATTTAACACTACATTAAGTCAAAATAAAATTACAGAATTTACTGAAGCTATTGATCAATATTATTATGATGAAAGTGCATTTCTTGTTGATTATCCCTTAGGAATCGATTCATATGGAGAGAGTTATCCTGAGTGGGGATGGAAGTATGAAGGGCAAGCAAATGTAGTCCATGAAAATACAGATATTGCTTTTTCTCCATCAATAATTGGAGGTGGGCAACTTATTTTTACTCTTTTCGATTCTAATGATAAAGGAAAGCTTGATTTAGCTTTAGTTAGTAAATATGTTGGTGAGCAATATTTAGACAATACATCAAGTGAATATGGTAAATTAGATGATTATTTTGTCCATGATTTTAGAATAAATTATAGTATTAAAACTAAATTATTTAAGGAGTTGGTTATAAGTTCATGGGTACGAAACTTATTGAACCAAAATTACATTTCTAATGCTTGGATTTATAGATTACAAGCCGGTCCTTGGGCAACAGGAGATCCTTCAGTAAATTTTGAGAGTTCTGATAGGAATTACAATATGATTGGAGCTTATAATCAAGCTGGAATTAACTTCTTTGTTGGTTTAAAGTTAAGATTCTAATTAAAATTTGGAGTTGGAATTTTACTAAGACCCAACTTTATTTAATATTATATTTCTTTTTCATTGGATTGCTAGAAGGTCTATCTCGTCTGTTTTTATACTTGTAAAGCTCAAACTTAGATGCTTCCAATTGCTGAGGCCAAAAATTATTAGATCTGTCAGTATCTGCAGTTTCCATAAATGGATCTAATTCAATTTGAGTTACTTCCTTATCAAAAGCAAATACTTTAGAGATTTCTAAATCATTCTTTTTCCAAATTTCTGCTGGGATTTTTATAACCTCATTTGAATTGTCTTTAAATGAGAAATTTAATATGATTGGCATCACAAGTCCTCCGATATTTGAAAATTTAATCTCGTAAAAGTGTTGATTTTTTTTCAATATTTCTTTTTCATCTTCGCTTAGATTATTATTGAATTTTTCATATTTATTAATTTCCTCTTCTGTTGCTTTGTACCTGTCATAGCTCGTATAAAAATCCTCTAGACCTTTGTCTATTTCTCTGTAAGTAACAATATCTTTATTTCTTTGATTGGATATATCCTTATTATAAACTTCTACAAAGTTCATCTTGCTTTCTTTTTTATTAGTTACTGGGTTTTGGTCATTTATTCTATAGTACTTTACTTTTTCTAATCCAATATTTACATGGTCTGTTGAATAAAACCAACCTCTCCAGAACCAATCTAAATCTACAGAGCTAGCATCTTCCATGGTACGAAATAAATCTTCAGGATTTGGATGTTTAAACATCCATCTATTGGAATACATTTTAAAAGCATAATCAAATAGTTCTCTACCCATTATAGTTTCTCTTAATATATTCATTGCTGTGGCAGGCTTACCATAAGCATTATTTCCAAATTGATGAATAGATTCACTATTGGTCATAATTGGGGAAATTCTATCTTTATCCCCTTTCATGTAATTAACAATTTTATAAGCAGGTCCTCTTCTAGAAGGATATCCTTTTTCAAATTCTTGTTCTGTTAAATACTGTAAGAATGTATTTAAACCTTCATCCATCCAAGTCCATTGTCTTTCGTCAGAGTTAATTATCATAGGAAAATAATTATGTCCGACTTCATGAATAATAACTCCAATCATTCCATATTTTGTTCTTTCAGAGTAAGTTCCATCTTCTTCTGGTCTTCCCCCGTTAAAACAAATCATAGGATACTCCATACCAATCCATTTTGTATGAACAGAAATTGCAACTGGATATGGGTAGTCAAAAGTATATTTTGAGTAACATTTTAATGTATGTGCAACTACTTTAGTACTGTATTGCTCCCACAAAGGATTGCCTTCTTTAGGATAAAAAGACATAGCCAAAACATCTTTGGAAGCTTGTCTAACAACCATTGCATCCCAAATAAATTTTCTAGATGAAGCCCATCCAAAATCTCTGACATTTTCCGCTTTAAAATGCCATACTTTCATAGCTTTAACTACGCTTTTTTCATTTTTAATGGCTTCTTTTTCAGTAACAATAAAAACTGGTTCTTTTTCACTTTTTCTAGCCTTTTCTAATCTTTCTAATTGTAATGGTGTTAATATTTCATCTGCATTCACTAATTCTCCTGTTGCAGCAACTACATGGTCCGAAGGAACAGTAATTTTCACATCATAGTCCCCAAATGGAAGTGTGAATTCACCGCTTCCTAAAAACTGCTTATTTTGCCATCCTTCTGTATCGTTATAAACACACATTCTAGGAAAAAATTGAGCTATAGTGTATAGGTAATTTCCATCTTTTTCAAAATATTCATATCCAGATCTTCCATCTATTTCCAATCGGTCATTAATGTTGTACCACCAATCAATTCTAAATTCAAAACTCTCTTTAGATTTTAAAGGTTTTTCTAAATTTATTCTCATCATGGTTTGGTGAATGGTGTAGGATAGAGGTTTACCATCTTTATTTAATACTTTCATAATATTAAATCCACCTTCAAATTCAGGGTCCATATTGAGAATACTTCTTGAACTAACAGACTTAATATTTCCTGTTTGAATTTTATAACTATCAGAGTTTTTTGCACGTTTATTTTGGTCTAATTGAATCCATAAATATTCTAATTGGTCTGGACTATTATTATGGTATTTTATTGTTTCAATTCCTGTTATTTTTTGTTGTTGATCGCTTAATGTAATGCTCATTACGTAATCTGCCTCGTTCTGGTAGTATTCATGGCCAGGAGCTCCAGCTGCAGTTCTAAAGACATTTGGGGATGCAATTTCCTCTTTTAGTTGTTTGAATTTATTGTAGTTCAAATTCTTATTTTGAGCAAATAAAAAAGTAGGAGTTAAAACAATTATAAAAATCGATAGATATTTATTGAAAGACATAGGATTTTTTATTTTTATTGAATGTAAAACTTGATTTAATAAATCCATCTAAATTTACAATGTTTTGCTGATTGGGTAGCCAATTGACTAACAAATCATTATTTACTCTAATATATTTTATGTTTTTTTTATACTTTCCCTCTATGTAAATAAGTAAACTACCATCTAGTTTTACCTCATTACCTATAATTTTAAGTTCAGTTTTGGAGTCTTTTTGAGAAATTGAAAAATGATTGTCCAAATAGGTTTTAATTTCATCATAACCGTAATATTCTTTTTTCTCTTTGAATATAGATTTTATGGATTTATTCATTTCTTTTTTATATGCATATTCAAAATCATGGGCGATTAGCTCAATACTAATTTCTAAGGCTTCATTCTCCTTAGCCATAATTTCGGTAATTGACACATATGTTTCGTGTTCTGATGGCGAAAAAAGATGGGCGAATAATATCAAAAATATCTTTAAATAAATTTGCATTTACTATAATGTTAACTCTTCAGTGAATGAATTTGTTTTAGTTTGAAAGCGTAATTTTTAGACTTTAATTTGTCAATTTTCTGATTTTCATTAAATATGAATTTATCTACGATATAAATCCTCTTAGGTTGAATCTTTTTGTCTTTTAATAACTTAATAGAATCTATCAATAGATTTATTTTTATTTTCTTTAATGCAATTAAGATAATTTCTTCACCAAATTTATCATTTTTAATTTTGTCTACGAAGAAATTATTGTCACCTAATGATTTTAAAATTTTATTTTCAACTTCCTCGGAGTTGATTTTTAATCCTCCAGAATTGATGATATTATCGGTTCTATTTAAAAACAGAAACTCTTTATTACTTAAAATCTTTACTTTATCATTCGTGACTAAATTTTCAATATCTAATTTTTTAGAATTTATTATTAATTGATTTTTCTTGTTTGATTCAATTTTAACATTCTCTAGACACGTGTAGGGAGTTTTATTAGTACAGTTTTTAAGATTTCTTACAGCGATATGAGAAATTGTTTCTGTCATACCGTAAGTTTGAAAGCAATTGGTAGTAAGGTTTTGAATTTTAGAGATTAAGTTTTCAGATACCAATCCTCCTCCAATTATAGCCAGTTTAATTTTCTTAAAAATATGTTTCTTATCCAAAAGAGAGTTTAATTGTAACGGAGTAAGTGCAATAAAATCTATCTCTGTATCTAGTTGGTTAATTGGATTTACAGATGGTCTATATAACAGTATTTTACTTTTAGATAATATAGCTCTTATCAACATCATTTTCCCACCTATGTATTTCACAGGTAAACAATTTAGAAATGTAGAATTATCCTTAATATCAAAATAGCCCAATGTGTTTTTTCCACTAGCTATCATTTGATTTTTATAAATATTTATCTTTTTTGGATTACCTGTAGAACCAGACGTATGGACGGTGATTTTATCCTCTCTAGATTTCCAAAACGATAACAACTTATGAATTTCCGGATCTATTGCATCCAGAACAGCTTTATCTAGATTAAATATTTCTTTATGATCGGTAGTTATCATTTGACTTTTTCAAAATTTGACAAATCCCATGTTTTATTTTCGTTATAAAAAATATTTTCACCTTTAATTTCTAATGGAGATGGAATATTATTACTGAAAAGTTGTCCAGTTCCCAAACCTTGTGGGAGACTAAGTGGATAATTTGTACAAAACTGGGCGATGGCACTTAAACCTACATTAGATTCAAGAGCAGAAGTGACCCACCAATTAATATGATTTTTTTCAGCAATATTTATCCATTTTTTGGTTGCCTCAAATCCTCCAATAAGAGTGGGTTTTAAAACAAGATATTGAGGTGAAATATATTTAATAAACTCATTTTTTTCTTTTTTTAATTGTATTAATTCCTCATCTAATGCAATTGGAATTGGAGATTTTTCGCATATTTCTTTTAAGTAATCCCATTGATTTACAGCAATTGGTTGTTCTATAGAATGAATCTCATGTTTTCCTAAAGTGTCTAATTTTTGTAAAATATTTTTGGAAGAGAATGCTCCATTTGCATCCACTCTTATTTCTAATATTTTAGAACTAAATTGTTTTCTAATTTTATTTAAAATGGAAATTTCTTCCTTAAAATCAATAGATCCTATTTTTAATTTCAAACAACTAAATCCTTTTTCAATTTTAGATTTTATTTGATTTACCATAAAATCTTTATCTCCCATCCATATAAGCCCATTTATTTTTAATGGTTTTCCTTTCAAAAAGGAATTTTGGAAAATTATTCTTTGTCCACCATTTTTTAAGTCTTTTAATGCAATTTCAATTCCAAAATTAATACTTGGGAATAAGGACAAATCAAGACTAGACAAATCATTAATTGATTCTTTAACTTTTTTAAGTTGGGCCATCATTTTATTTCCAGGTTCTATACTAAGTCCTTCAATTGGTCCACATTCACCTAAACCAAAAATACCTGGGTTATCATTATGGTATATTTTAATGTACCATGTAGGTTTGTTTTTTAAAACACCTCTTGACGTTCCACCTGGGATTATGAAATTAAGATTGTGGTAAAATATTTCAGCTGCTAACATTTGAAATTTTTAAAACCATCAGTTATCCAACTTGCTAAATTCAGAGTTGTTACTGATAAACTCTGGGATTATCTTTTTCATAGACCTTACAATCTTATCATTTTCTTGAGCTTCGATAGATTGTTCTATTTCATCAATTATTTTTATAGTTTCATTTAAGTTACTATTGCTAACTTTTCCTATTAATATTTTTGGATTATGTGTTTTTGAGGTAGTTTCATTTTTATTTAATGTCTCTTCAAACATCTTTTCACCTGGTCTAAGTCCAGTGAATTTCACTTCTATATCTGTATTTACTTTCAATCCTGCTAATTGAATCATTTTATGTGCCATATCAATTATTTTAATACTTTTTCCCATATCAAAAACATAAATTTCTCCACCATTCCCCATAGAAGATGCTTCCAAGACCAATTGGCAAGCTTCTTGTATTGTCATAAAAAATCTGGTAACTTCTGGATGTGTGACGGTAATTGGTCCACCATTATTTAATTGTTTTTTAAATAAAGGAATTACCGAACCGTTACTCCCCAAAACATTCCCAAACCTGGTTATAATAAACTTTGTTTGGTGCTCAATATTTAATGACTCACAATACATTTCTGCCAATCTTTTAGATGCTCCCATGACATTTGTTGGGTTAACAGCTTTGTCAGTAGAGATTAGAACAAACTTTTCGACTTTAAATTCAACTGCTAAGTCTGAAACTATTTTTGTTCCTATGAGGTTGGTTCTTACAGATTCCGAAGGATTGAGTTCCATTAATGGAACATGTTTATATGCTGCTGCATGATAGACAAGATTTGGTTGATGGGTAAGAAAAATATTTTTCATTCTTTCTTTTCTTGTAACATCTCCTATTATAATTTCAAGATTGGATTTCAAATTCCCCAAATCTTGATTTAAGTCATACAATGGACTTTCGGCTTGATCTAAAAGAATTATTTTCTTGGGTTTTAATTTAGCCAATTGTCTTACTATTTCACTTCCAATAGATCCAGCTGCACCTGTTACTAAAATTGTTTTATTTTCTATTTCGTCTTTTGTTTTTTGATTGGAAAGTTCAATAGGTTTTCTCCCCAATAAGTCACTAATATTAATATCTTTTATTTGTTTTGCAGAGAAGTTCCCTTCGTACCAATCTTCGACAGTAGGAACTGTTTTTACTTTAATTTGATTTTCTAAGCAAAAATCAACCAAATGTTGTTTGTTTTCTAGAGAAGGGTCTTTTATGGCTATAATTACTGTACTTATATTAAGTTTTTCGATATGGGACTTTAGGTTTTTTGGATGAATTATTTTTTTCCTATCTACCAACAAATTTTCTTTCTTTATATCATCATCGATAAATCCATGAATATTGTAATAGCTATTATTGTCTTTTTCAAGATTTGTTTTGGTTATCATACCCATTTTTCCAGAACCATAAATTAGAATATTTATTTTTTCTCCCCTTTTTTTATTGGTACTGAAAAAAATTTGTTTGATTGATAGCCTTGAAAAAAGCAATAAAAACAAAGTGCCTAAATACTCGATAATTATTACAGATTTTGGAAGAATGACTCTTCCATCTATAAAATTAAACTTTAGAATAGAAAGAAAACTAATTAAAATTGTACCTAAAGTAATAGTGAAAAAAATTCGATGGGCATCGTCGTTTGAAAAATGCCTAATAATTCCTTTATGAGTTTTTGCAATTAAAAAACTAAAAAATCTAATGGTTAGAAGAACAGGAACTCCTATAGAAAGATTATCGTACTCTTTTACCAAAAAAAGATCGTAAAAATCAATAAAATCAAATCTTATTAAATACGCTAGAATTAACGATAAAAAAGTTATGGTAATATCTATTAATAATATTAATTTTTTTGGCAAATACCAACTTGGATTCATATTGATACAAATATAAATTTAAAAATTCAGTCTGTAATTTTCTTTACCTATAATTGTAAAATAAATTAAAGTAATTATTTAGTTTAAGCAGATATTACAAAATCATTTTTATTTTTACTCCCTAATTTACAAATCAAATTTTGATAAACATCTTATATCTTTCTTATGATGGCATGACTGATCCTTTAGGACAATCCCAGGTCTTGCCGTATATTATTAATTTAGATAAAAAAAAATATAAATTCCATTTAATTAGTTTTGAAAAACGTACTCGTTTTAAACAAAATAAATCTCAAATTCAAAATATTTGTGATAAAAATAATATTTCATGGCGCCCTTTAATTTACACAAAAAACCCACCATTATTTTCAACATTATGGGATTTGGTTAAACTAAATCAATCAATAATAAAAATTGGTAGTAAAACCACTTTAGATATAATTCATTGCAGAAGTTACATACCTGCTATTTTTGGATTAAAATTTAAAAAAAAGTGGAATGCCAAAATGCTTTTTGACATGAGGGGATTTTGGGCTGATGAAAGAGTAGAGGGAGGATTATGGAATCTCAAAAATCCAATTTATAAACTAGTTTATAAATATTTTAAAAAAAAAGAAAAACAACTTTTACTTAATTCAAATCATATAATTTTATTGACCCATAATGGAAAAAAAAATATTATTAAACTTCCCTATTTCTCCAAACTAGAAAAAGACATTTCAGTGATCCCTTGCTGTACAGATTTAAGTGTATTTAAGCCAGTTAAAAGAGACTCAAGTAATTTTACAATTGGCTATTTGGGCTCATTAGGGACATGGTACTTAATAAAAGAAATGTTAGTTTTTTTTAAAAAAATAAAAGAAATAATTCCCAACTCTAAATTTCATTTTTTAACCAAAGATAATCCAGAAATAATATTATCTCAATGTAAAAACCTAGGAATTGAACTAAAGAATATTCTTATAGAAGAAAGTGATATATGGAACATACCATTTAAAACTAGAAATTGGAATTTATCTTTATGTTTTATAAAGCCATCATACAGTAAAATATTTTCCTCACCTACCAAACAAGGTGAGCTAATGGCAATGGGAATACCAATAATATGTAATAGTGGAGTTGGTGATGTTGATTATATTGTAGAAAAGTATAATTCAGGTTTTATTTTAAATGACTTCAATAAAATTAATTTTAATAAGATTTTAAATACAAATTTTAAAAAACAAAAATTGAAAGAAGGTGCCAACCAATATTTCTCACTTGAAAAAGGAGTTATTTCTTATGAAAAGATTTATAAGGAAATAAGTTAAGTTTAAATTGATTTTGTAAATATTATATAAGCCCTTTGAAAAAAATTTTATTTCTTGCTCACCATCGTTTAGGTAGAAGTCCTGGCCAAAGATATAGGTTTGAGCAGTTTTTTGATTATTTAGAATCTAATGGTATTCAATGTTACTTGGCTAATATTATTAATGAAAATGATGAGGCATATTTATATCATTCTAAAAATATTTTAAAAAAATTAAAAGTTGGTGTTAACTCATTTTTTAGAAGATGGAAACATTTAAAAAATATTGAAAGTTTTGATTTAGTTGTTATTTACAGGGAGGTGATTCCAACAAAGTCTACTTTATTTGAAAATTATATTTCAAAAAAAAATATACCAATGGTTTATGATTTTGACGATGCAATTTGGGTAAGGGATGTTTCAGATGTCAATAAGAAAATTTCTTTTTTAAAAGATGAAAAAAAGATTGAAAAAATTATACCATTATGTAAGCATATAACTTGTGGTAATAAATATTTAGCAAATTATGCTTCAAAGTTCAATTCTAATATCACCATTATCCCATCTTCCGTAGATACAGATTTATATAAGCCTATTGTAAAACAAAACAAAGATGGCATCGTGAAAATAGGATGGGTGGGTAGTCATACTACAGTCAAACATTTTGAAATGATTACAGATGTTTATTTAAAATTAAAATTCAAATATCAAGATAAAATAGATTTTGTACTAATTGGTGATAAAAATTACCACCATGAAAAACTTTCAATAAATGGAGTTAAATGGGAAAATAAAATAGAAGTTGAGTTATTTAATTCTTTTGATATTGGAATAATGCCTCTTCCAAATAATGAATGGACAAAAGGTAAATGTGGAATGAAAGGTATACTCTACATGTCTGTTGGAATACCCACAGTAATGTCAAAAGTTGGAATGAATCAAGATATTATTGAACATGGTAAAAACGGATTTTTACCAGTTGGTGAAGAGCAGTGGATTGAAGTATTATCAAAACTGATTGAGGATAAAGAATTAAGAAAAAAAATTGGAGACGAGGGACGTAGAACTGTTCTGGAAAAATATTCTAAAAACAAAATTAAAAAGACTTATTTAGATTTGTACAGTTCTTTAATGAAATAAATAAATGAAAGAGACAGCACTATATAAAAAGCATATTGATCTAGGAGCAAAAATGGTTCCTTTTGCTGGATATGTGATGCCAGTTCAATATTCTGGTGTCAATTCGGAACATATAAATGTTAGGGAAAATGTTGGTGTGTTTGATGTTTCTCATATGGGTGAGTTTTTGGTTAAAGGAGAAAACGCACTAAAATTAATTCAAAAAATATCTAGTAATGATGCTTCTTTATTATTTCCGGGAAGAGCTCAATATGCATATTTTCCAAATAATAGTGGAGGAATAATTGACGATATGATTACCTATATGATAGATGAAAATCATTATATGCTGGTAGTTAATGCCTCAAATATTGAAAAAGATTGGGAATGGATAAACAAGCAAAATAATTGTAATGCTCAATTAGAAAATATATCTGATAATATTTCATTAATTGCTGTTCAAGGACCAAAAGCAACAGAACTATTACAGGAATTTACAGACATAAATCTTTCTGAAATTAAATTTTATCATTTTAAGCATGGTAGTTTTTCGGGATATAAGGACGTGATTTTCTCAGCAACTGGTTATACTGGATCTGGTGGTTTTGAACTGTATGTTCCAAACAAAATTGCAGAAGATATTTGGGATTTAATATTTGAATCTGATAGTAAATTTAGAGTTCTTCCTGCTGGACTAGCTTCTAGAGATACTTTAAGATTGGAAATGGGATATTGCTTGTATGGAAATGATATTAACGATAATACCTCTCCTATTTCTGCAGGACTTTCCTGGGTAACAAAATTTTCCAAATCATTTATAAGTGATGATTTAATTAAAAAAGACAAAGAAAAAGGAACAGAATATAAGCTAGTTGCTTTTGAGTTGCTAGAAAGAGGAATTCCCAGAAAAGACTATGAAATTCAAGATGCTAATGGAGTTCAGATTGGTCATGTCACGTCTGGAACAATGGGTCCTACAGTCGGAAAAGCAATAGGAATGGGCTATGTGAAATCTAATTTTTCAGAATTGGGAAATAAAATATTCCTAAAAATTAGGAATAAATCTATTTTAGCTAAGTTAGTAAAGTTGCCTTTTTATAAAAAAAATGATTAGTAAATCTAAAATAGAAGTCTGCTTCACTCCGAATCTTTTTTCTTTATATGCTGAAAATTTTGAAGTTGTAGTAGTAATCGATGTTCTTAGAGCAACTTCTGCTATATGCACTGCTTTTCATCATGGAGTAGAAAAAATAATACCTGTTAGTACTATCCAAGAAGCAAAAGAATATAAAAATAAAGGTTTCAATGTTGCTGCAGAAAGAAAAGGTGAAATTGTTGATGGTTTCGATTTTGGCAACTCTCCTTTGAGTTACAGAAATGATAAGTTAAAGGGTGAAACATTAGTTCTTACCACTACTAATGGAACTAAAGCAATAAATATTGCCAAGGATATCAAACATTTATTAATAGGTTCATTGTTGAATTTAAATGCTATCTGTAAATACCTTACAGAACTTAATAAAAGCGTATTAATACTTGGTTCAGGCTGGCAGAATAAATTTTGTTTAGAAGATTCTATATGTGCTGGAGCAATTAGTGAAAACTTACTTAATACAAACAAATTTGAAAGTTATAATGATTCAACTATTGCTGCTAAGTATCTATATCTTTCTGCTAAAGCTAATTATTTTGGATATCTAAAAGCATCTTCTCATAGAAAACGACTAAAAAAGTTAAATCTAAATGAAGATATTAAATACTGTCTGACTCCCAACCAAACTGATGTTGTTCCTTACAGAGAAGATTATTATTTAAAAAATCTTACTTAAAATAGATGAAGATCATTCTCTCTCCAACTAAAACCATGATGAATTCACAATTTAAAATTGAAGGTTCACCTAGCTCTATTCCTTTTTTTCAAAAAGAGGCAACAAATATTCATCAATTATTAAAAATTTATCCAAAGGAAAAGATTCAAAGTCTAATGAAATTAAGTAAAAACTTAAATATTCAAACTATTCAAGATATTCAGCTTTGGGACTCTAAAAAGTTGTATAAAACATATGCTGTGTATGCATATCAGGGTACTTCTTTTAAATACTTAGAACCTCAAAAATGGAAATTATCAGATGCAAACTATGCTCAAAATCATTTGTTAATTTTAAGCGGTCTTTATGGTGTTCTTCGCCCCTTTGACTACATTAATAAATATAGATTAGAAATGGGTACAAAATTCCAAATAGAGTCAAATAAAAGCTTAACCCAATTTTGGAAAGATAAAATGTCTACCTACTTTAATTCTTTCAAAGAGAATAATTTTATTATAAATTTAGCAAGTAAAGAGTATTCCAACGTAATGAGTAAAACAAGTCTTAACAGTAAAATTATAGATTGTATTTTTTATGAAAAATCTAACAATTCATTGAAGGTGATAGGAAGCTATTCAAAAGCAGCTAGAGGATCTATGGCAAATTTTATCATAAAAAATAAATTAGAAAGAATTGATGATTTAAATGAATTCAGTGAATTAGGATATAATTTCTTATCTAATGAATCTAATAATAATAAATTAGTATTTGTAAGATGAAATTTATTTTTTAAAATTTGCAAAGTCTTTGGCAAAATATGTCAAAATTATATCTGCACCAGCTCTTTTAATACTTGTAAGAACTTCAATAAAGGTTTGGTTGTATTCTAGCCATCCTTTGTCAGCAGCTGCATGAACCATAGCATATTCACCACTGACATTGTAAGCACTTACAGGAAGGTTAGAATTTTTTTTAATAGTTTGGATTACATCTAAGTAGCTTAGTGCTGGTTTGACCATTAAAATATCTGCTCCCTCTATTTCATCTAATTCAGCTTCAATTAGGCTTTCACTTTTGTTCCTTGGATCCATTTGATAGGATTTCTTGTCACCATGTTTAGGTGCTGAATCTAATGCATCCCTAAATGGACCATAAAATGCACTAGCATATTTGGCAGTATAACTCATTATACTTGTATTTGTAAATTGATTCTCATCTAATATTTCTCTAATAGCACCAACTCTACCGTCCATCATATCAGATGGGCCAATTATGTCAATTCCTGCTTCTGCCTGAGCAAGAGCCATTTTACAGAGTATTTCAATGGATTGGTCATTATCAATATTACCCTCAATTACTAATCCATCGTGTCCGTCTATAGAATAAGGGTCCATAGCAACATCGCTCATTATCGTGAATTCAGGAAATTTATTTTTAATAGTTTTAATGGCTTTCAAATAAAAATTCTTGGAGTTGTAGCTGTAAGTAGCTTTTTTGTCTTTGAGATGATTTTCCACGGAAGGAAATAGAACAAAATTATTTATGCCAAGCTTCCCACAAGCTTCAATTTCGTTAAGTAATAAATCTATTGTCCAACGAAAACAATTTGGCATAGATTTAATAGATAGCTTTTTATTTACACCATCAACAATAAAAAGAGGGTAAATTAAGTCTTGTTTTTTGATATATGTTTCAGCAACCATTTCTCTAATATTTGCTGATTTTCTATTCCTTCTTGGTCTTTGATTCATTTACTTCAAGTAGTTAAAAGTCTGATCTTTTTTTAGAGAAATCAAGGTTTGATAAATTAATTCTATAACCGAATTGACATCGTCTTTCGAACACATTTCAACAGTTGTATGCATATACCTAAGCGGTAAGGATATTAAAGCAGAGGCAACACCAATGTTCGAGTAAGCAAATGCATCGGTGTCTGTACCAGTACTTCTCGAAGCTGCTAACCTCTGAAATTCAATTTTATTTTTTTTGGCTTGACCTATTATAAATTTTAATAGATTATTTTGAACAGCTGGTCCATAACTTAAAACAGGACCTTTTCCTGAGCTTAAATCACCTTCCACTATTTTTTTTATCATTGGTGTATTAGTGTCGTGACAGACATCGGTTACAATAGCAACATCAGGTTGAATTCTTTCGGCAATCATTTGTGCTCCTCTTAGACCAATTTCTTCTTGAACAGCATTGGTAATGTAAAGACCAAAAGGAAGTTTCACTTTGTTTTCATGCAATAGTCTAGCGACTTCGGCAATCATAAATCCACCCATTCTATTATCAAGAGCTCTTCCAACATAATTAGATTTGTTTAATATCATAAATTCATCTTCATAAGTTATAACACAACCAACATGAATTCCCAAAGCTTCTACTTCATTTTTACTTCCACATCCACAGTCTAAAAAAATATTATCTGTTTTAGGAGATTCTTCCTTAACTCCACTGCGTCTAGTATGGATTGCAGGCCATCCAAAGACAGCTTTAACCATTCCTTTATCTGTGTGAATATTTACACGTTTGGATGGTGCAATTTGATGATCACTTCCTCCATTTCGTCTTAGATAGATAAATCCTTTTTCTGTAATGTAGTGAACAAACCAAGAAATTTCATCTGCATGAGCTTCTATAACTACTTTGTATTTAGCTTCCGGATTTATTACTCCAACAACAGAACCATAGGTGTCTACAATATGAGAATGTATATAAGGTTTAATGTAGTCAAGCCAAACTTTCTGTCCTGCACTTTCAAATCCAGTAGGGGAAGCTGTATTTAAATATTTTTCTAGAAATTTTTCTGAATTTTTAGAAATATGATTGATTTTTTTTTTTGCCATTTAATTAAAACAGTTTTTTACTTTTCTTTTCTACCAATAAAAAGTTTACTCCAAAATCAAAATCTTGAGAGTAATTTTTAAATTCTCCTAATAAATCACCACCATTAAGAATTTTCTGTCCTTGTTCAATTAGAAAATCGAAACCTATTGATATTTTATCAGTAAGGTGGTAATCTATTCCAACTCCATATGTAAATCCCCAATCAATTTTGCTAAGACCCTCTTCTCCAAACTCTATTAAAGCACCTTGATCAATCGCATTGTTGTCAGAATCATAAAGTTTAGATCTATTTTCTAGTAAAAATGATAAATACGGTCCAAAATTAAGGTCAAATTTTATTTTTTTTCCAAATCCTAAATGAAAAAATGCAGGAACATCAAAATAGTTTAGCAATTGTTTACCATTAGTAATATTTATGCTGTCTAAATTTGGTAAATTGTTAGGTATCGTCAAATTTTTGACTTCAAATCCTTTGCTTGCAATATCAAAATCTCCTTTTATACATAAAAATCTGTTAAAGTTATAAATTAAAGTACCACCATATAAAGCCCCTAACTTTTTACCAGCTATTTCGCTAATATCAATACCTGAGTTCAAATCAACATCTCTTAAATTAGCAATATTAACACCTCCGTTTAGTCCAACTTCTAGTCTGTGAACCTTTTCCTTTTTGTCTTTGTCGTCGTCCCCTTTTAATAATTTTATTTCACTTATAATTTTATTATAGTCAGTATAGTTTTCTTGACAAAAACCCATAATTGGGAGTAGTAAGAGTAGGTAAATAATTTTTTTCATAATTGACATATTAATTAATAATTTAGTTTGGCCTAATGTTTAATTTAAATAAAAATAACAATTATTGCCTCCAATTAAAAGAAAGTATAACAATAAACATTAAAATACTAAATATTATTCAGTTATTATAAATTTATAATGGTAAACATTCTTTAAAGTATTTCTTGAATTTATAAATTTAATTATGCAGAAAATAGTTAAACCATACGACAACTCACAATTATCAAAAAAAAAACAAGTTGAAAAGATGTTTGATAACATTTCAAGTAATTATGATTTTTTGAATCATTTTTTGAGTTTTGGCATTGATCATATTTGGAGAAGAAAAACTATTCGTTTAATGCAATCAAAAAATCCTAAAGTCATTTTAGACGTTGCTACTGGTACTGGAGATTTAGCTTTTGCGGCTAATAAGAAATTAAATCCAGAAAAAATTATCGGATTAGACCTTTCAAATGGAATGTTGGAAGTAGGTAGAAAAAAAATAAAGAAAAAAAAATTAGAAGATAAATTGGAGTTTGTCCAAGGAGATTCCGAAAATTTGCCTTTTGAAGATAATTTTTTTGACTCTGTAATGGTCAGTTTTGGAGTTAGAAACTTTGAAAATTTAAATACGGGTTTAAAAGAGATTTTTAGGGTTTTAAAGCCTGGTGGAAATATATATGTTTTAGAGTTTTCCAAACCAAAAAAATTCCCAATAAAGCAATTATTTAGTTTTTATTCCAAAGCGATTTTACCTATTTTGGGAAGTTTTATTTCCAAAGATAAGTCTGCATATCATTACCTTCCTGCATCGGTTGATGCTTTTCCTGAAGGAATTAGCTTTAACAAAGAATTAGAACTAGTAGGTTTTTTAAATTCATCTAATAAAACATTGTCTGGTGGAATATCTTCAATATATGTTGCTGAAAAACCTTAGTTCAAAAGTCTTTTATTATATTTGATTTCAAATGAAAAATATTATCTTATTTTTTCTATTTCAATTTCATCTTTTCTTTTGCTTTAGCCAATCTTCTAACCTAGAAAATTTTGATGAAAAACCTTTTCATTTTGGCTTTTCACTTGGTTTTAATCAGCCAGGGTTTTACTTGGAAAAGAGTTCTAGTCATATTTTTATTGATGATTCATTATATTCATTACTAGTAAATTCAAATGGAGGTTTTACTTTAGGTGTTGTTACTTCTTTAAATATTAATCAAAATTTTAAAATAAGATTTGTTTTACCTTCCTTATCATTTCAAGAATGTGAAATAGTATATACCTATTTAAATCCATCTAATTTTCTTCTGGACATTTATGAAAAGCACTTAAGACCAGTATATTTAGATTTTCCTGTACTTTTAAAATTTAGAACCAATAGAATAAACAATTTTGCAGTTTATGGAATTGTAGGTTTAAGATATGGAATTGATATGTCTTCTAATATAGATGTAAATAATGGCATCAGCTTAGAAGAACAAATAATTAAACTTAAAAAATACGATTTTGGATCTGAAATTGGTGGCGGATTGGATTTATTCTTAGAATATTTTAAGTTGGGAATTGAATTGAAATTAGGAAGTGGAATGAGAAATATGCTTTATACTACACCAGGAGAAGAAACAAAATTTGACAACGCTATAAAGACGTTAAAATCTAGAGTGTGGACTCTTTCATTTACTTTTGAGGGTTAATTTTTTTTCCATCTCGTTCAATATTATTCCTGTAGCAACACTTACATTTAAAGATTCTACTTTTCCATAACCCTGTATTCTTACGGTCTTATTAATTTTATCTAAAATTTCTTTTGAAACTCCGCTTGATTCATTTCCAATTACAATTATTGATTTAGTTTTGAGCTTTATAGAATCAATATTTAAACCATCTAAAGATGTTCCATAAGTAACATGATTTGGAAAAAGTTTCTGAAAATCATCAAAGTCAATATAATGACAATTAATTCTAAAAATAGAACCCATACTAGCCATAACTGACTTATTATTAAAACAATCTACAGTATTTTTAGAACAAAATACTTGCTTATATCCAAACCAATCAAGAGTTCTTATAATAGTTCCTAAATTTCCAGGGTCGCTTACGTTATCTAGAAAAATTAATGGCTTTTTATCCTTACTATTAATATGGTAAGTTGGTATTTTACATATTGCAACTACATTACTTGGGCTCTTCAAATGACTTATTCTGCTAATTTCTTTTTTAGAACATATAGTAGATAATGGAAATTCGTTTTGAATATTTTCAGTTATAAAGATAGATTCGTATTCAAAATCATTTTTAATAAGTTCTTTACAAATTTTCTCCCCTTCAACTACAAATAATTGATGTTCTTTTCTTTTAATTTTCCGATTTAGAGAACTATATTTTTTTAAATCGTTATTGCTGATGGTCATATTGTTACTTTTGTAATGTGAACTCTAATATGAATATAGTAAGAATTACGAAATATAAATTTCTTGAAAATTTTATTTTCTTCAATTTATTTATGTTTATGTTTAGCTCATGCATTATTACAAAGCATGTTCCAGAAGATAAATATTTACTTAGAAAAGTAAAAATTGATATTTTAAATAGTAACAATTCAAGTACTATTTCTAAAGAAGAACTTAATAATCTTTTGTTGCAAAAACCCAACAGAAAAGATTTTTTAAATTTTCGCTCATATTTAAGATTTTATAATTTATCTAATCAGCAAAGAATCGATCAAAAAATCATTAAGAAACAAATTAAAACCGAAAAGTTAAATCTTAAGATCAAGCAACAAAACAGCAGCTCTTTGATTTTGGATAGTAACTACGTCAAGAGACCATTAAAAGTTAGAAAATTAGTAATTGGTGAAAGACTTCGGAATATGGGGGAAGCACCCGTGATTTATAGCGCTTTAAAGTTAAATAGAACCAAAGAACAATTCAAAAAATATCTTTTTAATAAAGGTTATTTTAAAAGCGAAATTACTGATTCAATATATATTTTAGACAATGGTCAAATTGATATTCATTATTCTATCAATTTAAGAGACCCAATGTATTTAAACTCGATTAAATACCATTGTCCAGAAATACTTATTTCAAGATATTTAGACTCCATTGAAAGTAATTCGTTTTTGACGAAAGGAGATGTTTTTGACACTGATAATTTAGTAAAGGAAAGAGATAGAATAAATGATTTTCTAAGCAATAATGGTTTTTACAATTTCAATAAAGAATTTATTTATTTTGATATTGATACCAATTATATTTCAAACACTATAAATATTATACTAGGAATTCAGAATTACAAAAAAATTAATCAAATTAATAACAGTTTTCAAGACTTAACTCATAAGCAGTTTAAGATTTCTAAGGTAAATATTCAAATAGGAGACTCTAGCAAGTTTAACAATGTTGCTAAGTTGGATAGCATTGATAATTCTTTTTTTAAAATTGTTAATTACCAGCCTATAAATTTCAAAAGCAAAGTTTTTAAAAATTCTATTCTTTTTAAAAAAGATGATTTTTACAATAAAAGCATTGCTCAGCAAACTTACAGAAGTCTAATTTCACTTGGCCTATTTAAATATGTAAATATTAGTTTTGACACCTTAGCAGAAAATAATCTAATAAGTAATATAGAATTAACCACTTCTAAATCTCAAAATCTCTCTTTTTCTTTAGATGGAACAAACAACGAACGTTTATTTGGTTTTCAAAGCGGGTTTGATTATTTTCATAACAATCTTTTTCATGGTGGGGAAAAACTATTAATTTCTCTAAAAAGCAGTTTTGAAATACAACTTTTACTTACTGATAGTAAAGAAACTGGTATTTCTAACAAACCTAACACTACAGAATTTGGTCCAGAATTCCATTTTTATTTACCAAAATATCTATTAATAAATAAAATTGGAAACTTAAGTAAACATATTAATTCCATAACCGAACTTACTGGTGCATTCAATATTCAAGACAGACCAGATTATTTTAGAAGAAATCAAGAACTTTCTTTTGGATGGATTTTCCATGAAAATAAAACAACTACATGGCATATTAATCCACTTTTAATCTCTATTGTAGATGTTGAAATTAATAGTGACTTTCAGACTCAAATTGAGTCCTATAATGACCAATACATTCTTTCTAGTTTTCAAGATCATGTTGTTGGCGGTGGAGTATTTTCATTTGAGTATAATGGTCAAAACTTAACTAATAACTTAAACTCTGTTTATTTTAAAACTACATTTGAATCTGCAGGGGGCATGTTATTTAATTTTCATCAGTTAACAAATAAAAATAAAGACCCAATAACTAATAGTTATGACTTTTTAGGAATAAGGTATGCCCATTTCCAAAAAGCTACGATAGATTTAAGATATTACCAAGGGATATCTGATCATTCAAAAATTATATATCGTATTTATTCAGGAATTGGAATTCCTAAGAAAAATTTAAGCGATGCTCTTCCATTTGAGAAAAGTTTTTTTGCTGGTGGTTCAAATAGTCTTAGAGCTTGGCGAGCAAGAGCCTTAGGTCCTGGAAGTTATTATGACTCTGCTAATAGATTCGATAAAATTGGAGATATAAAATTTGAAGCTAATTTGGAGTCACGTTTCCCAATATCAAAATGGATAGAAGGTGCATTTTTTGTAGACTTTGGAAATATTTGGTTAATTGGCTACGATTCATTGCGTCCAGAAGCAAAGTTTAATTGGGACAATGCAATTGATGACATTGCTATTGGTACAGGATTTGGTTTAAGGTTAAACTTTGAATACTTTATATTAAGATTAGATCTAGCAATTCCATTTAAGAACCCAGGAATCCCTGAGGAAGTAAACGATTGGGTCTTTCAAAACAGTCCAAAAAATAGAAATAACTATTTTGCCCCGATTTTAAACCTAGGAATTGGCTATCCTTTCTAAAAAGTTTTATTTGTCTCAACCATCAATTTTTATAGATTTGTTCATGGAATTTAATTTTAATAAAAATATAAGACAAAATTATAATAAATGAGTTTGATAAAGCCAGGTGTTGCTACAGGAAATGAAGTAAAAGAAATTTTTAAACTAGCCAAAACTAAAGAGTTTGCCCTTCCAGCAGTTAATGTTATTAGTTCAAGTAGTATAAATGCTGTTTTAGAAACTGCAAAAGAATTAAATGCTCCAGTAATAATTCAGTTTTCAAATGGTGGAGCAGTTTTTAATGCGGGTAAAGGCTTAAATAATGAAAATCAATCTGCAGCTATTGCTGGTGCTATTGCTGGTGCAAAACATGTACATACTATGGCTAAAGCTTATAGTGTAACAGTTATTTTACATACGGACCATTGTGCAAAAAATCTACTTCCATGGCTGGATGGACTAATTGAAGCAAGTGAGATTAATTTTAAAGAAAAAGGTTATCCTCTATTTAGTTCTCATATGATCGATCTTTCCGAAGAATCTATTGAAGAAAATATAGCCATTTGTAAAAAATATTTGGAGAGAATGTCTAAAATAGGAATGACTTTAGAAATAGAATTAGGAATTACTGGTGGTGAAGAAGATGGTGTAGATAATACAGATTTAGATGATTCTAAGCTTTACACACAGCCTGAGGAAGTTGCATATGCCTATGAACAGCTTATCCAAGTTAGCGATAAATTTACAGTTGCTGCTGCTTTTGGAAACGTTCATGGTGTTTACAAACCAGGCAATGTCAAATTGACTCCAAAAATTCTTAAAAACTCTCAGGAATTTATTTCAAAAAAATATAATCTAGAGCACAATTATATAGATTTTGTATTTCATGGTGGTTCTGGATCTTCAGTTGAAGAAATAAGAGAAGGAATAAGTTATGGAGTAATTAAAATGAATATTGATACTGATTTACAATATGCTTATATGGAAGGAATAAGAGATTATTTTAATTATAAATCTGAATACCTCAGAACTCAAATTGGGAATCCAGATGGTGAGGACGTCCCAAATAAAAAACATTACGATCCTAGAAAATGGTTAAGAGAAGCAGAATTAACTTTCAAGGAGCGATTAAAGCAAGCTTTCAAAGATTTAAATAATATAAATACCATATGAGTGAACAAGCACAAAATCCTTGGTTTAAAAGAAAGTTAAAAGGCATTATAACACCAAGCAGAGAAAAAAAGGAAACTCCTGATGGTTTTTGGCACAAAACTCCATCTGGTGATGTTATTGAAAAAACAGAATTAAAAGAGAACTTTTTTGTTACACCTAAGGAAGGCTACCATGTTAGAATTGGTTCTAAAGAATATTTTGATATAATTTTTGATGACCAAAATTTTTCATTAATAGCAGATGATTTATCTTCAAAGGATAAGCTTAAATTTAAAGACAAGAAAAAATATAGTGATAGAATTAAAGAATCAAAGAAAAAAACTGGTCTTAATGACGCTATGCGAAGTGCCTATGGTAAAACATCAGGCGAAGACATTGTTATTGCTTGTATGGACTTTTCTTTTATTGGAGGCTCAATGGGGAATGTGATGGGTGAAAAAATTGCTAGATCTGTGGAATTTGCTATTGAAAAAAAATGTGCATTTTTGTTGATTTCAAAATCTGGAGGAGCAAGAATGATGGAGGCAGGTATATCCTTAATGCAAATGGCAAAAGCCACAGCTAAACTTACCCAGCTATCCAAAGCTAAATTACCTTATATTTCTTATTTAACTGACCCTACTACTGGAGGAGTGACAGCTTCTTTTGCAATGTTAGGAGATTTAAATATTGCGGAGCCTGGTGCTTTAATTGGTTTTGCAGGACCAAGAGTCATAAAAGAGACTATAGGAAAAGACTTGCCAGAAGGCTTCCAGACAAGTGAATTTTTATTAGAGAAAGGATTTTTAGATTTCATAGTTGACAGAAGAGAACTAAAAACTAAATTAATTCAGCTCATAAAGCTTTTTAAAAACTAGCAATTATTTACTCTTTTTTACTGTTATTTTATAAATTTCGTTTGGCTTTTAAAAATTATTTATTTTAATTTTCAAATTCTCTTCTTTTTCATTAAACTAATTATAAAATTTTTAACTTTGAATTTCAAAGTTAAATTTAAATCATGAAAAATAATCAACCAGAGAGCGATTTGAGTCTGATAAAAGACCTAATGGAAAAATCATCAAAGTTTTCAAATTTATCAGGAATTGCCATAATTTTTACTGGATTATTGGCTATGATTGGTGCATCTTTTGTTTATTTTGACATTGGATTTTCAGTTAGTAAATTAAATATTTCATATGCTCAATTAATTAACCAAAATGGTAAGCCTGAAGATCTTTATATTAAACTAAAACTTTTAGTCCTTATCGCTTCTTTAATTTTAATTTCTTCACTTGCTATTATGTATATTACAGCTCGTAAAAAGTCAGTTAAAGAAGGAATTCAACTTTTTAATTCTTCCTTTTCTAGAACTCTTAAATCTTTATTTATTCCATTATTTGCAGGGGGGATTTTTTGTTTACTATTGTTAAATCATCATATGTATGGTTTAGTTGCACCAGCTACTTTGATTTTTTATGGTTTAGGTTTAGTTAGCTCTAGTAAATTCAGTTATTATGAATTGGAGTTTTTAGGTTATTTTGAGTTATTGTTAGGATTTATTGCATCATTTTATATTGGAAGTGGACTTTTATTTTGGATAATTGGATTTGGAGTATGTCACATCGTTTTTGGATTATTAATTCATTTTAAATACGATAAAAAGTAAATGGAAGGATATGGTCTTTTAAATAAATCTTTTGATTCAAGAGTTAGATTAGGATTAATGTCAATTCTATATGTTAATGAATGGGTGAGCTATAAAGAGATTAAAAATCTTTTAGAATTAACTGATGGAAATTTAGCTAGTCATATCCACGCATTAGAGAAAATTAATTTCATTGAAATAAAAAAACAATTTATTGGAAAAAAGCCTTTAACAACCTACAGAGTTACTAATATTGGCAAAAAAGCTTTCAAAGAACATATTTTAGGGTTAGAAAAACTGATTAAAATATAAATTTGATAGATAATTATTTTGTAACTTGAGACAAAATTATTTTATTATTAAAAAATCCAAATGAAAATTTTATTTACAAACCTAATTATATTAATATTATTTGTACTAGGATTATTTTCTTGTTCTTCATCCTTTGATGAAGATAACTCTCAAGATTCAGTTCAAGTAGTCATAGATGAAATACAAGAAGAAGCAATAAATGATAACGTTTTTTATCAAGTGCCAACACCAAATGAATTATTCGCAGTATTAAAAAATAGTAATGCACCTTTCAATAAAGAAATATTAAACGATGCTTCTAATTCTGGAAATTATTTTACAAAATTTTCAAAAGCATTAAATTTTGGCGTTTACTGTGCAGATTTAGCTTATGCAACAAGTCAGGGAAGTTTTGAAGATGCTGCGTTATTGTTTGAAGCTGTTAAAAGTTTGGCCAAAGATTTGGAGATTGAGAACGCAATAGATCAAATAATTTTTGAAAGATTAAAGGAAAGCTTAGAAAATGCAAATGCAGATTCTTTGTTTCTGATTTCTAATGAAACTTATTATAATGCTTTTTCTTACTTACAAGAAAACGATAGACAAGATATTCTTGGAATTATTGCCGTAGGTGGTTGGATTGAAGGTTTAAATATTATTTTAAATTTAGAGCCATATAGTGAAAATTCAGAGATTTGTCAACAAATTGCAGATCAAAAATTGACACTAGAAAATCTTTTAATATTTATTTCTAATGTTGAAAATGATAAATTTACAGATATTGTAAACGACCTTACTATGATAGAAGAAATTTTTAATCAAAATGATAATTCTAGTGATGAAGCTGAGATCTTAGAACTCAGTAATAAAACTAATGAAAATGGTTTAATTATTTTTGGAGGTGGAAATTCACTAACTCTTAGCAATAATCAGTTTGACCAATTAAAAATTATACTAATGGATTTGAGAACTTCAATAATTGAAGGGAACTAGGATAAATTATTTAACAATGAAAAGAATCAATTTTATAACAATAATTTTTTTAATGGCAATGCCATTATTTTATCAAAGTCAAAAAGAATGTTACAACACTGTTTCTTTTTGCGATACAGAAAGAAAAGAAGGGTTTACAAGAAATATGCAAAGCTTAAGTGGAGCTTTTGCACCTGGTGATACTAATATAGTTCAGATAGTTGTCTACAAAAACATGGAGTATAGAGTTTCTTTATGTTCACCTTCTCATCCTGATTTACAAGAAAAACTTCAATTCAAAGTAGTTGAGGAGGTAAGAAAAGGAGTTTGGAAAGAAAACACCATAGAAATTGACTCCACATATGAAGATGAGAATTTTGAAGAAGTTACTGTGAAAGTAACTAAAACTCAAAGAAAAAGAATTTTCGAAACCATTGAGGAGGTAAGGTATGATAACTCAGAACATGAAATGAGCCAAGAATTTATTTTTTCATCAACTAATACCAGAAAATTAAAAATAAAAGTTTATGTTCCTAGTACTGAATCAGATGAAATGTCATCAGGAATTTCTGGAATTACTTTTGCTTGTGTCGGTCTTCTTATTGAACATCAACCTGGTGTTATTACAGGTTTCAGAAGATAATTTATTTAAATTTATACTGGTTTTATGAAAGATATAATTAAAACCAAAAAACATGCTTTAATTCTATCACATCAAGGACCAGATGGTGACTCAATAGGTTCCTCTGTTTCTCTTAGTTTGTATTTAAATAAAATTGGAATAGATAACAAGATTATTTTTCCAGATCCTTATCCAAGTTTTTACTCCTGGGTAAAAGGCATCAAAAATTCAATTATTGCATCTGAAAATTTAGAGTTAATTGATGATTTATTTGATAAATCTGATTTAATTTTTTGTTTGGACTTTAATCAAAGAAATAGAGTAGGAATTAATTTGAGCTCGTTTCTAATTAATTCAACTAAAAAACATGTTATTGTAATTGATCATCATACAAATCATGAAAATTTTGGAGATTCTGTAATTATTGATATTAATGCTTCATCAACTTGTGAATTAGTATTTAACCTAATCAAATCCAATGGTGATTTGGATCTTATTGATATTCCTATTGCTGAATCTATATATATAGGTTTAATTACAGACACTGGTTCTTTTAAATATTCTTCAGTATCCTCCAAAACTCATCTTATTGCTTCTAAGCTTAAAGAAATAGGATTGAATCATGTAAATATTCATAATAATATTTTTGATCAAAATTCTTTGCATAAAATCAATCTTTTAGGATACGCTTTACAAAAAATAAAGATCGATAAAATATCTTCCTTAGCTTATTTGGTACTTTCCCAAAACGAATTAGAACAGTTTGATTTTCAAAAAGGTGATTCTGAAGGATTTGTCAATTACTGTCTTTCAATTAAAAATATTAAAAATGCTGTTTTTTTAAGACAAGATAAAAATTGTATTAAAATTTCTCTCAGATCCAAAGGAGATGTAAAGATGAACGAATTTTCTCTGAAATATTATGGTGGTGGAGGTCACCAAAATGCAGCAGGTGCAGCTGTTGAAAGTAACGATATAGATACTGTTACAAACATATTAATTGAAAATTTTAGATCCTTTTGTTCCGATTAATATTTATAGTTTTGTTCAGTTCTTTATTGTCTTGTGAAAATGAAGAGAATTTCCAGGATAATGATTTATTTGGGGTTTTTGATAAAGAATCTTCAATAAATATTAATAAGTCTTGGTTAGAAGACGAAGTTTTTAAAATTGATCAATATTGTGAAAGACAAGGTTGGGATATGTTAAGTTCAGAAAGTGGTCTCAGATATAAAATTTTGAATAAAAGTAATTCTGGTGTCAAAGCTAAAGAAGGTAGTGAAGTAGTTATTTCATATGATATTAGATTAATGGATTCCTTTCAAACCAAGTGTTATAGCTCAGATTCTAGTGGTCTTGCAAAGTTTATAGTTCAACATTCTACAATAGAAAGTGGTATCCATGAAGTTGTTACATATTTAGAAAAGCACGATAGTGCTTTAGTGATTTTGCCCCACCACATAGCTCATGGGATTTCCGGGGATTCTAAGCTAATTCCTCCGCTTTCTACAGTTTTATACTTTATCAAGATTGTAGATGTTGAATAAAGCTATTTTATTAAATATTATATTTTTATTTCTTTACAGTTGCAATCAAAAAAGTGATTCTTTCATAAAAACCGAAAATGGTTATACACTAAATTTTCATGAAATCTCAGCAGACACCAATAAAGTTAGTAAAGGTTGCATAGTGAATTTAAATATTATTGCTAAAGATGATAATCAAAGAACAATTTTTTCTTCCAAAGAAAATGGATTAGATGGAGTTTCTTCCTTCTACTATGATTCCAATATTTTAAAATCTCCAATGAATTATATTTTATTAAAGACATGTAAAGGAGATAGTTTGTCATTTTCTATGAAATCCTCTGTTTTTTATTATAGTTTTTTTGGAGAAAAACTTTTAAATAGAATAATTATAGATTCTTCTTTATTAAAAATTGACTTAAAAGTTTTAGGTTATTTTGACTACCAAAAGCAAATAGATTATCAAAAAAATCTTGAAATGTCTGCCCAGTATAAAGAAGATTCAATATTGGGTTTAGCTAAAAAATCATGGAATAGTAAATTTCTTAATATATATAAAAGTCGTGGTTTATACGCTATTAAAGTATCTTCTAGTGATTCTTTAAATTTTTATGGAGATACTATTGAAAACGAAATTATTATTAGATATACCATGAGTGAAATTTCAGGACGTTTAATTTATGAAACAAGTTATTTAAATCCTGAGGTTTATGATAAAAGTAAAGAAGGTCAATTATTAGAGGGATTTGAAATACTTGTAGAAAATTTTCAAAAGGGTGATTCTATTGTCGCATTGATTCCTTCTTATCTATTATTTGGTCGAAATGGATCATTTATTAACCAAATCCCTCCTTTTACACCCATGAAGATTAATTTGAAAATAAATTAATCTTATTCAAATATAAAAATAGCAGGTTTTTTCTCTAGAATAATTTTATTATTAGATAATTCATAAACACTTTTGGTGATAATCTTTTCTCCCTTTCCTGTTATATCAATTGCAATACTTATTTTTCTATTTTGAGGCTTTAGGTTTTTTATTAAATCTTCTAGAACTTTTTGATTTCTATATGGTGTTTCAATAAAAATATGAGCCCCAGGCTTTTCTTGAAGAATTTTAATTTTTTTTATTCTTTCCTTTTGTTCAATTGGTAGGTAACCATGGAACTTAAACTCTTGACCATTTAATCCGCTAGCCATTAAGGCAGAAATAATAGAACTTGGTCCGATTAACGGTTTTATTGTTATTTGATTTTTGTGTGCTAATTCACAAATTTCTTGTCCTGGATCAGCTATTCCTGGACATCCTGATTCACTCATTACCCCAACATCATATCCATCTATAAGATGATTAATTACATTTATAATAATTTCTTTTTTCGCTCTTTTATCTACAATAAAAAACTTGGTATTATCTATATCAAATCTCGGGTTTAATTTTTTAATAAATCTTCTACTGGTTCTTAAATTTTCTACTGCAAAAAAATTAAGATTATCGATTATTTTAATAATATAGGGAGGAATAAGTTTTATATTGAAATCATCTTCACTATGAATTGGAACAGGTATTAGATATAATCTTCCTTTATTCATTTATCTCAATTTCACCTATTATTTCAGAGCAAGCTTTTTCAAGTAATCTATATATCTTCTCAAACCCATCCTCTTCTCCATAGTACGGGTCTGGAACAGAGATGTTATTTTCTGGATTAATATTTTTTAAAATTAACTGAATTTTATTGCATTCTTTCTCATTTGAGCATAATCTTATTAAATCTCTATAATTACTCTTATCCATTACAAATATTTTATCGAATTCTTGAAAATCATAAGTCGAGAATTTTCTTGCTTTTTGATTGCTAATATCTATGTTGTATTTTTTAGCAATATTTATACTTCTTAAATCAGGTGAAGAACCTACATGCCACCCTCCAGTTCCTGCAGAATCAACATAGATATTGACATTACTTTCCTTTGATTTTTTTTCAAGTATGCCTTGAGCTAGGGGAGACCTACATATATTACCTAAACATACCATTAGGATTTTATACATGTACTATAAAGTATTTATTGTAGGCTTAGCTTTTTTTCTAAATCTGAAAGATAAGTTCTAAAGTGTTTATCTGTTTCAGCAAGATTGTTAACCGTTCTACAAGCATGAAGTACTGTTGCATGGTCTTTTCCGCCACAGTGCATACCTATATTTGCAAGTGATGATTTAGTCATTTTTTTAGAAAAATACATAGCAATTTGTCTTGCTTGAACTACCTCTCTTTTTCTGGTCTTAGACTTCATAAGTTCAATTGGAAGATCAAAATAATCACATACAACTTTTTGAATATACTCAATAGAAACTTCTCTAGCGGTATTTTTCACAAACTTATCTATCATTTGTTTTGCTAAATCAAGAGTTATAGACTTTTTGTTTAGGGAGGATTGTGCTATTAAAGAAATTAATGCTCCTTCAAGTTCTCTGATGTTGTTAGAAATACTGTAGGCTAAATATTCAACAACTTCAGATGGTAGTTCAATTCCATCAGAATACATTTTTTTGTTAAGTATGGCAATTCTTGTTTCAAGATCAGCCATTTGTAAGTCTGCAGAAAGGCCCCATTTAAATCTAGATAGAAGTCTTTGTTCCATTCCTTGCATTTCAACAGGTGCTTTGTCAGATGTTATAATCAATTGTTTACCTGTTTGGTGAAGATGATTAAAAATATGGAAAAACACATCTTGTGTTTTTTCTTTTCCACCAAAAAATTGAACGTCATCAATAATTAAAACATCAATCATTTGATAAAAATGAATAAAATCATTAGTTGAATTATTTTTAACAGAATCAATAAACTGATGAGTGAATTTTTCTGACGACACATAGAGAACAGTTTTATTTGGATGTCTATCCTTGATTGCTATTCCAATAGAATGACCTAAGTGAGTTTTTCCTAATCCAACGCCTCCATAAATTAAAAGTGGATTAAAAGCAGTTCCTCCTGGTTTCTCAGCAACTGCAAAACCTGCAGATCTTGCTAGTCTGTTACAGTCTCCTTCAATAAAATTTTCAAATGAGTAATTTGGGTTTAAATTAGAATCAACATTAACTTTTCTAAGTCCAGGTATAACAAATGGATTTCTAATAGTTTTGTTGCCAATATCTACAGGCATACTAACCTGAGGGTTTTTAAGAATGCTATTGTCTGTAGTGGGTATTTTTATTGTATATGGGTTTTTATTTCCGCTGTTATTTTCCATAACTATACTATATTCTAGTTTGGCTTCAGAGCCAATCTCTTTCCTTATTGTCTTTTTTAATAAATTAACATAGTGCTCTTCTAACCACTCATAGAAAAACTGGGAAGGAACTTGGATAGTTAAAACATTACTTTTAAGTTTTACTGGCTTTATTGGTTCAAACCATGTTTTAAATGCTTGAATTGATACGTTATCTTTAATTACTAATAGACAATTATTCCAAGTTGATTCAAAAGATTTACTCATTTATTAATTTTTTGTTTTGTTTTTTGGTTAAAAAGGGTAGCTGTAAAATTGACAATTGAGGTAACCAATGAAAAGTTTACTAAATGCTTAAACACCTAACAAATATTTAATAAAAAAGTTAAAAAAAAAACTTATTTGCTATTGTTTTTTAAAAATATTTTATTCTGGAAAAAAATTAAATTTTGGCATAGTTTTTTTTGGAAATACTGTTAACAGATAAAGAATTTGATTTTACATTATTTTTCGAAAATTCTAAATCAATTCTTCCTAAAGCGAGCGCTCCCCATCCTGCTTGATTGACAATCACATTTTTATTTTTTATATTCTTTATTACTTTGGCTTTTTCTAAAAAAGTATGAGTGTGACCGCCAATAATAATATCAATATTTTTTGAAAGTCTTGCTAGTTTTAAATCGGAAATTTTATCGCTTTCGTATTTATGTCCTAAATGGCTAATACAAATTACCAAGTCACATTTTTCTTTATTTTTAAGATAATTTGACCAGTAATTACTTGTATTTAAAGGATCTAGATATTTTGTTTCTCCATAGTATTCTTTACCAACTAATCCTTCCAACTCAATACCAAGTCCAAAAAAACCAATTTTGATTTCATCTATTTCCTTTACTAAATATTTTCTAGTTTTTTTAATCATTTCGCTATCAAAAAATTCATAGTTGGAGCATATGAAAGGAAAATTAGCATGATGCATTACTTCTTTGAAACCATTTATTCCATTATCAAAGTCATGATTTCCCATGGTTGATGCAATATAGCCCATACTACTCATAATCTTTAACTCTAAACTCCCTTTGAACTTATTAAAATAAGGAGTTCCTTGAAATACATCTCCAGCATCAATTAAAATAACATTTTTTTCTTTGATTCTAATTTTTTTAACAAGACTAGCTACTCTTCTCATTCCTCCCATTCCTGGGTATCTAGAATGGTTATTAGGAAAGGAATCTATATGACTATGCATGTCGTTGGTATGTAAAATAGTAATTTTTTTAGTCCTTGTTTTTTTATTTAAAAAGCTAAAGCTATTTAGTAGTGGTATGGAAATACTTGCTAGAAAAATTTTTTTTATAAAAATTCTTCTATTGGAGAACTTGGATTCTACCATCAAATTGAGCGTTTATTTTTATATTATTATCACCTAATTCCTCAATGTATTTAATAATTACATCTCTTAGTAAAAGTTTGGTATTTAATAAAGTTTTACATTTCTTGAAAAAAAACATATTATCTCCACCACTAGCTAAATAATTTGTAGTTAATACCTTGTAGGTTTTCAAAGGGTCATACATTTTATTACTAATCATACAACGATTAACTTTATCTTTACTTATTTTTAGTCTTATTCCACTCAAAGGAACACCAGATTTTCGTGAAATATTGGAGATAGATTTATCTTTAATATATTTTATTAAATCATTCATCTCTGTCCCTTTTATCTCTAAAATTAAAAGATGGTTATCAAATGGCATTATTTGAAAAATATCGCCTATTGTTATCGCTCCCTCATTTAGTGTACTTCTAAATCCTCCGTTATTTAAAACACAAAAGTCAGGATTGAATTCGTTTTTAGGAAAGTTTTTTCTTACATATAATATCGATAAATCAGAAATAAAATTCCCTAAAAGTCCTTCAGGAGATCCAACTTCCATAGAAATTAAACAATGGTTAATTACCTTATCCATTTCCTTTAAAATAGAATCTCTATATTTTGAAAGTTCGATTTTTTCGAATTCTAACGCAGTTATATTTTTGTTAATATCCAAAATTAAAGAATTTGCATCTACTATTTTGTAACTTTGACAAGATGAAATAAGTATTACACAAGTTGTTATTAAGATTGAAAATTTACAATAACTTTTTACCACACCACTAAATTAAATAATATGTTCCAATCAACTACAAAGGTTAGGGTAAGATATGCTGAAACAGACCAAATGGGCTATTGTTATTATGGAAATTATGCGCAGTTTTACGAAGTAGCAAGAGTTGAAGGGTTACGAAAACTGGGAATTAGTTATAAAGATTTAGAAGCCCAAGGTTATTTATTACCAGTTTCTGATTTTAGTATAAAATATATTTTACCAGCTTTCTATGATGAAGAATTATTGGTTAAATGTACAATAAATGAAATACCAAAATTTAAAATAAAATTTAAATACGAAATTCATAACACTAATGGTGATTTACTTAATTTTGGAAGTACTACTTTAGTATTTGTAGATAAAAAAACAAAAAAACCCGTAAATTGCCCTAATCTTTTAAATAATGAATTATCAAAATATATCCATGAAAAATAATATAATCTTTCTCTTATTAGATTCCAAAAATTTTAAATTTGCAAATTGTAGAGTCATTTAAAAATTCATGGTTTAAATCTCTGAATTATCTAAAATTTAACTTTACACGGTATCAAATAGTTTTGTTCAAATTCAAAAAAATTAAATAACTGCTTCAAAAATTAAGCATATCAAATTACACGTTAATTTCTAAGACAGTTATTGACTTTAAAAAAGATTTTACAGTTATAACTGGAGAAACTGGTGCTGGTAAATCTATTATTTTTGGTGCAATTGAGCTTTTAATAGGAGCTAGATCATCAAATAAAATTCTTAAAGATCCTAATTCAAAATGTGTTGTTGAAGGAGTTTTTTCATTAAATGAACAAGTTCTAAAACAGCTTTTTAAAATGGATTTAGATATTGAAGATGATCTTATTATTAGAAGAGAAATTAGAAAAAATGGAAGCTCTAGATCATTTATTAATGATTCACCAGTAAAATTAGATCAACTAAAATTTATTAGTCAGTATATTATCGAAATAAATGGACAACATCTTATTAATAAGATGGATTCTTTGAATTTTAAATACGATTTTTTAGATAGTTTTTTAGATAAAAAAAATACTTTAGTTAAGTATAAAAATGCTTATTTAAATTATTCCAAATCTTTAAAAAGACAAAAAATAATTGTTAAAAAAGTAAATGTTTTAAATGAAAAAAAAGACTTTTTAAAGTTTCAATTGGATGAATTGTCAAATTATGACTTCCAGAACTGGGATGAGGAAGTAATTCAAAATGATTATAAAATTGCAGCAAACCAAGATGAAATAAATGATATTTTAGAAAAAATAAATAATATTTATTCTTTAAATAATGGTCTTAGAGTTTTATTTGGAGACTTGAGTTCTCTGGCTATAGACTTGAAAACACATTTACAAGATTTCTCTTCAATATCTGATAGAATAGATTCAATTAAAATTGAACTGGAAGATGTCTTTTATGAAATCAATCAAAATTTCTCTAATCTTGATGCAGATAAAAAGAATCTTCATGAACTGGATAAACAATTGAGACAAATTAATTTACTCTTAAAGAAATTCAATGTTTCAGATTTAAAATCTTTAATTCTTAAAAGAGATATTTTTAAGAAAGAACTTTCAGAATTGTCTGAAATGGATATAGAACTAAAGGATGTCAATATATTAGTAAATTCTAATAAAAAGCTATGTCTGGAAGTTGGCAATGAACTTTTTAAACTTCGTTCTCAGAAGACTTCCATTATAGAAAAAAAGATTAATAAAGTATTGAAAACTCTTTCTATGGGTCATGCAAATTTTAAAATTGAACTAATAGAAAATAATTCTATTACTGAGTATGGTACAGATCAAATAAATCTTTTAATTTCTGTAAATAACAATCCTAAGTTTTCACCTTTACATCAATTTTCCTCTGGTGGTGAGCTTTCAAGAATTGCATTAGCAATGAAATATATATCTTCTTCTTTTAACAAAATATCTACCCTTATTTTTGATGAAATTGATTCAGGAATTAGCGGAAAGGTAGCTTCTGAGGTAGGTTCTTTATTGCAAGAAATCTCTACTTCTTCTCAGGTTATTAATATCACCCATCTTCCACAGGTTGCAGCAATTGCTAAATACCATTTGAATGTCAATAAGAAAGAAATTGCAGGAGAAATGGAATCTAGTATTAACTATTTATCTAAGGACGATAGAATTCAAGTTTTAGCTAAAATGCTAGGTGGAGATAAAACAGGGAAGGCTGCACTAAACAATGCGCTAGAACTTCTTAATTAACGATTATCAATTTCGTCTGAATTTGGATGGCTATCTGCATCCCAAGAAAATTGCTTGGTATTTATTTTTGGGTTACTTGTAAGATTACTTATAATAGTCTTTATAGTTACACCATCTTTTGTTTTGACAGAAGCTTCACTTATTGATTTTAAGGATTCATTTACATCAATAATGATAGTATGAAAATTACTTTTATCTGGTTGAGAAGGAAACATTTTAATTTTATGAACAGACTGATTATCTACTACTGTTTTCTTCATATACTTAAATTTAAAGCCTTTTTTCCATAGAATAAAAATCTCACTAGGGTTAAGTGTATTGTCCAAGTCTTCTAATAAATCTATGTAGCACTCATTATCTTCAGGCAAATAGGTCCAAACATTGATTCCATCACAAATTACTTCTCTTTCTTCAGTTTTATAGTAAAACTTATCATTTTCTATAAGAGCATATCCATTTTGAATTTCGTTAATGTCCTCACTTTTTATTTCCAATTGAAAGTTGAATTTGGTGGCGACATTTTTTTGAATATTATCACTTACTTCTTGAAGAATTTTCTCACATTTCTCACATTTTAAATCATTACTTTTTAAAGATTGTCCAAAAAAAGTACAACTTATTACAATAAGGATTAATATCAATAATAATTTATTTAATCTCATAGCTTACCTTTTTCTCTTAAATTACTCAAAAACTGTTCCAAAGCCAATACGTCGGGAATTAGTACATCTCTAGCTTTACTTCCTCTATGAGGTCCAATTAGACCAGTAGCTTCTAATTGGTCTACTATTCTACCAGCTCTATTATAGCCTAACTTTAATTTACGTTGTAATAAAGAAGCTGAACCTTGTTGAGCGTTAACAATAACTTCTGCTGCATCTTCGAATAAACTGTCTAAGTCGTCGTCAATTTCTTTTAACTCATTAGTTTCATCGATATACTCAGGAAGTAAAAATGCACTTGGATACCCTCTCTGAGAACCAATAAATTCAGCAATTTCGTCTACTTCAGGAGTATCTACAAAACCGCATTGCAGTCTAATTAGTTCATTTCCTGGTGAAAACAACATGTCTCCTCTTCCAATTAGCTGGTCAGCACCTCCGGCATCTAATATTGTTCTAGAATCGATTTTAGAAGTAACTCTAAATGCAATTCTTGCAGGGAAATTCGCTTTTATTGTTCCAGTTATTACATTTACGGAAGGTCTTTGTGTGGCAATTATTAAATGTATCCCCACTGCTCTTGCTAATTGTGCAATCCTAGCAACAGGAGTTTCAACTTCTTTTCCAGCTGTCATAATTAAATCTGCAAATTCATCAATTACCAATACTATGTAGGGCATATACTTATGACCTTTTTCAGGATTTAATTTTCTTTGAACGAATTTGTGATTGTATTCTTTAATGGTTCTAACCATTGCTTCTTTTAAGAGTTCATACCTAGCTTCCATTTCTACACATAAGCTATTTAATGTATTAACTACTTTGGTAGTATCTGTTATAATTGCTTCCTCTTCGTCAGGTAATTTTGCTAAAAAATGTCTTTCAATTTTATTATAAATAGTTAGTTCAACTTTTTTAGGATCTATTAAAACAAATTTAACTTGGGAAGGATGCTTCTTATATATTATGGATACTAAAATAGCATTTAAACCTACAGATTTGCCTTGTCCTGTGGCTCCTGCCATCAGTAAATGAGGCATCTTGGTAAGATCTGCAATTAAAGATTCATTAGAAATGGTTTTACCCAGAGCTACGGGCAGTTCCATTTTACTGTTTTGAAATTTATCTGAAGCTATTAAGGATTTCATAGCTACTATATCTGGATTAGAGTTTGGAACTTCGATCCCGACAGTTCCTTTTCCTGGCATTGGTGCAATAATTCTTATTCCTAAAGCTGCTAAGCTTAATGCAATATCGTCTTCTAAGTTTTTAATTTTAGAAATACGAACTCCAGGTGCAGGAATAATTTCATATAGTGTAACTGTTGGTCCTATCGTTGCTTTTATTTTTGAAATATTTATTTTGTAATTAAGAAGGGTTTCAATAATTTTATTCTTATTCCCTTCTAATTCATGCTTGTCAACAGAAATATTTCCACTTCCGTGCTCTTCTAGTAAATCTATATTTGGTAATTTATATTCCGATAAATCTAATTTTGGATCGTATTCTCCAAATTCCTTCAACTTCCTATCTAAATCTTTTTTACTTAACTCTGTTTCAGTTTTTGCAACTTCAATAGCCATTGCAACTTCATCTGTCGATTTCGTGTTATCTTCCTCTTTAGATGCTGATTTCTCTTCACTTATATTAACATCTAATTCTAAATCGCTAGAATCACTAGCAGCTTCATCAGACTTTAAATCGTTTTCCAATTCATTTGAATCCATATTTAGATCTAAAGAAGTATTTTCTATGGTAACTTCTTTAGTTTCCATTTCACTAGTTAAATCTGTAAAACTATCCTTGTCTGAAATATTTTCTTTATTTTTTTTAGAAAAATTATTAAAGAAATCTACAACCCAGGATAAAGACGGATTAAATAACAAAACAACGGATGAAATACCAAAGAAAAATATAAAAACCCCAGTGCCAATTTGACCAAAAACACCAATTAACCAGTTATTAATTACTTGACCATAAAGTCCTCCCATGAAATCTAAATCAGATTTCTGAAAAACAAAACCTAGAAAAGTACAAAGCCAAATTAAAGAAATAAAACTTACCTTAAATGTTTTAATTATCGGTAGTAATTCGTATTTGAATAAAGATTTGAAACCGACAATAAAGAAAACTAAAACAAATAGGTAAGAAGCTACACCGTACCAGATTTTTAAAAACCTATGGGCAATGTAAGCTCCAAATTTACCCAACCAGTTTTGTATTTCACTTTCTTCACCATTAAAAACAAAACCAATTGATTTTCCATCGATTATACTTAAATCGTATTTCCATGTAAAAAGATAGGAAGTCAAAGAAAAGAATAGATAAATAGAAATGAGAACAAGAAATAAACCTGAGGTTTTATGAAATCTTTCATCTGCAAAAAAGGCTTTTAGACCTTTGAAATATTCTTTTTTACTTTTCTTTTTGGAAGAGTTAAATTGAAAGTTCTTGTATTGGTTTTTAGCAGTCATTAATTGTATCTCAAATGTAATAGAAACTAAATATTGATTCTTAGGATTAGAAAATGTATTCTTAACGAACGTTTGTTAGGAATTATTGAGTCATTAGAGCTTTGAAATCTTCGATTTTATAGATAGATGTGTTGTTGTCAATCTCAAAAATTTTCGGATTAATATTTTTTTTAATTATATCAACGGCTAAATAGGTAGATATAATGTTATCAGAAATTATTTCGTAATAAATAGGAAAACCTCTTAATTTCTTAAAATTAATATTGTACGAATTATCAATTTTATTGGTGTAATAAATAGTGGATGTAGTAATTCTATTAGTTTTTATGTTTATGCTATTAATAATAGCTTTTTTACATTCTATACCTAAAAAATCTTCAGATTCATCTATGTAAATTATATTTTCTAAATCATTTGTATCATTATCATTTAGAATAATTCCAAATTTTTTATCCATTAAATTAATTAGCAAAATGTTTCTATTTAATAATGTGTCAATTATAGTTGTTTGAATTCCTATTTTAGTACTTTGATCAATTCTAGCCAATTCACCTGAAATGTAAAAATCAAGTTTAGAAGGCATTGCAGCGATTTCACTTATGGAAGAGTCTAAACTAGTATGAGTGATTTTATAACTTATTAAACCTTCAAAATCTTGAGAAAAACTAACAAGACAAATTATTACATAAAAAATGGAGATTAATCTATTCATTACAGTTAAAAATTGAAAGCATTGCTTTTACTTCTTTTAAATATTCTTCTAAAATAGAAAAAGTATATTTTTTTTCTAACTGTAAAAAGTCATCTTCTAATCTCATATTTTTAATACTAACTGCCTTAAAATGCATTTCCATTCCATATTGCTCAACACTGTATTCCATTATTACATCGTTAATCATATAAAATGGAGTACACCAGTTAACATTTTTTATTTTTAAGCCCTTAAGAGTGATGATTTCATAAATTGAATCATTTTGGAATGATTTGATTTTTATTTTATTGCAAGGCTTGTCTAAAAAAAATAATTCTTGTGAAATAGCTGTAATTTTTTCATACTTGGGCAAATCTTTTAAAAGAAAATCAACGTTATTTGAATCTATAATTGTGTATTTTTTATTATTACCCAATCCAAATAAAAGTTTAGCATTTTTTTTATTAGAATTATTAATTAAACCAAGACTTGAACTTTTAATTGGAAAAATAAATTCATTTTTAAATTGATTATTTGAAAAAGTCATAATCATTTTTTTTGGTAATAGAAATTGTAGAGATTCCTCTTTTTTTTCTAGACAAGGATAGCTTATGTCATAAATAATTTCACCTCCTTTCGGATGTTTTATTTGATTGGATTCACATTGAACTAAAATTAATACAATGAAAAACGGTAATAATATTTTAATTATAGTTTTTACCACAAAATTCAATAGTGAATATATGTGTATTTTTTTAATAAAAGCTAAGAAACTTATTGTATTTAGAATTTTCTGGAGTTTTGAAATCTTTGGAACTTATGGAGCAAATAATTAATTTTTTCTTTTCTAATTTTAACAGCATAATAGATTGAATTTTTTGTTTGTAAATTTCAATACCAATTTTTTTTTGGTTGTTGCTAATCCATGAGAAAGAACAATTATTTTCAATTAATTTTTTTGCTACTAGTTTTCCTTTTTTCCCACATCCCCATAATACCAATTCTCCTTTTGTTTTTAATTCATTTTCAACTAAATACTTCACCTTTAAAGGGATGAAATTTTTAAATAGATAGTCTTTACTAGTTCTAGAAGTCCGCATTGGATGATCTCTCCATAAATGTATTATTTCCTTTGTTGTTGTAAGTTTAATTTGGTTGTAATAAATTCTAAATAAAAAATCATAATCCTCTGGGTAGCTCAATTCTTTAAAACCTTTGATGTTTTCAAAATCAGAGCGATTCATCATCCAACAACAAGAGGGGATGGTACATTCTTTATATATATCTTTAAAATTCTCCTCATTTGATGTTAGCTCGTTTAGCCAATTTGCATATTTCACGTAGCCATTTCTCATTGTTTTTTTACTAGCGAAATACTTTACTCTTCCTACTGCTATATAATTTGTTTTTTTCTTTTCTAATAATGATCTCAATATTTCAATTTTATTTTCAGTCATTATATCATCAGCATCCATTCTGGTTATATACTTTCCTTCAGCAATATCACAACCAGTATTAAGTGCATCAATTATGCCCTTTCCGACATTATTAACGAGTTCTATTCTTGAATCATTTTTTGAAAATTTTAATGCTAATTTTTTAGAATTGTCTGTAGAACAATCATTAACCAATATTATTTGTAATTTTTTATAGGACTGATTAACTATAGATTTCAAACAATCTTCAAAGTAAGGAAGTGGATTTTTATAAGGTATAATTATACTTACCATAATATTATTTAAGAATACATTGAAAAAAATATTTTATACAAACATTGATTTTTATATTTGTTTTGTGAAATTATAAAAATATGTTTGAAAACTTACAGGATAGATTCGAAAGAGCATTTAAAGTACTTAAGGGTCAAGGTCAAATTACCGAAATTAATGTTGCAGAAACTTTAAAAGAAGTTAGAAGAGCTTTGTTAGAGGCAGATGTTAGTTTTAATACCGCCAAAGCTTTTACCAACCGAGTAAAGGAAAGAGCTTTAGGACAAAATGTTCTTAATAGTATTTCGCCAAGTCAATTACTTGTAAAAATTACTCAAGAAGAACTCACTGAGTTAATGGGTAGTGAAAAAGCGGATATTAATGTAAGTGGTAATCCTGGTATTATTTTAATGTCTGGACTTCAAGGTTCTGGAAAAACAACTTTTTCTGGTAAATTGGCAAATTACTTAAAAACAAAAAAAAATAAGAAGCCATTACTTGTTGCATGTGATGTTTACAGACCCGCAGCTATTGACCAACTGCATGTTGTTGGCGATGGTATAGGTATAGAAGTATTTTCTATTAAGGATGAAAAAAGTCCATTGCAGATTGCTAAAATGGCTGTTAAACATGCCAAAGAAAATAGCTTTAATATTGTAATTATTGATACTGCTGGTAGATTAGCTGTGGATGAAGATATGATGAAAGAAATTTCTGATTTGAAAAAGATAATTAATCCAACTGAAACTTTATTTGTTGTGGACTCAATGACTGGTCAAGATGCAGTAAATACTGCCAAGTCTTTCAATGAAAAAGTAGATTTTGACGGAGTTATTTTAACCAAGTTAGATGGAGATACTAGAGGAGGGGCGGCATTATCGATAAAATCCGTAGTAAATAAACCTATAAAATTTATTGGAACTGGTGAAAAAATGGATGCTATAGATGTTTTCCATCCTGATAGAATGGCAGATAGAATTTTAGGTATGGGAGATGTGGTATCCTTAGTGGAAAGAGCCCAGGAACAGTTTGATGAAGAGTCTGCAAAAAAGCTGCATAAAAAGATTAAAAAAAACCAGTTTGATTTTAATGATTTTAGAGATCAAATAGGTCAAATCAAAAAAATGGGTGGTGTAAAGGATATTGCTGGTATGATTCCAGGAATGAAAAAAGCCATGAAAGGAAGTGAAGTAGATGAAAATTCATTTTTACCAATTTTAGCAATGATAAATTCAATGACACCTAAGGAAAGAGAATTCCCCGATTCCATTAATATGCAAAGGAAAAAAAGAATTGCTCTGGGAAGTGGAAATGATCTAAACGAAGTAAATAAGCTTATGAAGCAATTTAATCAAACAAAAAAAATGATGAAACTCATGAGTAACAAACAGAATATGATGAATATGATGAAACAGTTTAAAAAAATGGGTGGTAAAATGCCTATGTAGCTCATGGAATTATTTGATGGAAAAAAAACCTCATTAGAAATTCAAAACGAATTGTCTGAAAAAGTGAAATCACTTGTTGCAAATGGGACGAATCCTCCGCATTTGGCAGCAATATTAGTTGGAGACGATGGTGCTAGTAGAACCTATGTAAATGCTAAAGTTAAAGCATGTGAAAGAATTGGTTTTAAATCTACTTTACACCATCTTAGTTCAGATATAAGTCAGATAGAACTTCTTAAAGTCATCAAAAAATTAAATGATGACGATTCTGTAGATGGCTTTATAGTTCAATTGCCTCTTCCAGATCATATGAATGACCATAAAATTACTCTAGCTATTTCTCCAAAAAAAGACGTAGATGGGTTTCACCCTGAGAACATAGGTAAAATGGCTCTAGGATTGCCTGCTTTTTTACCTGCAACTCCAAATGGTGTTATGGAACTATTAAAGAGATACGAGATACCAACTGAAGGTAAAAATACAGTTGTTATAGGTAGAAGTAGTATTGTAGGTACTCCAATGAGTATTTTAATGTCTAGAAAAAGTAATCCTGGAAATTCTACAGTAACTCTAGCGCATAGCAGGACGAAAAACTTAGAAAAAATATGCAAACAAGCAGATATTTTGATTGTTGCAATTGGAATTCCAGAGTTTGTTACTTCAAATATGGTTAAGTCAAATGCTGTAGTTATAGATGTAGGTATTCATAGAATAGAGGATACATCGAAAAAAAATGGATTTAGATTAATTGGAGATGTGAATTTTAGTGAAGTTTCCCCAAAGTGTTCTTACATAACCCCAGTTCCAGGTGGAGTAGGACCAATGACTATAGCCTCTCTATTAATGAATACGTATATTGCTTGCAATGAGAGAAATTAAAAAGATACTTATTGCCAATCGTGGAGAAATAGCTCTTAGAGTAGTTAGGAGTTGTATGAAAATGGGCATAAAAACAGTTGGAATATTCTCTGAAGCTGACAAAGACTCTCCATTATTAGATTATGTTGATGAGCAAATTTTAATTGGACCTGCTCCTTCAAATAAAAGTTATTTAAACCAAGATTTAATAATAGAAAAATCTTTAGAATTGAAGGTAGATGCTATTCATCCAGGTTATGGTTTCTTATCTGAAAATGCATTGTTTGCAGAAAAGGTAATTGAAGCTGGTATCATTTTTATTGGCCCTGCTCCAAAATCCATAGAAATAATGGGAAATAAATTATCTGCTAAAAAAACAGTTTCTAAATTTGATATACCTTTAGTTCCAGGGTTAAAAGAGGAGATTAAAAATGTAGATAAGGCAATTCTTGATGCTGAAGAAATAGGTTTTCCTGTTTTAATTAAAGCCTCTGCTGGAGGGGGAGGAAAAGGAATGAGAATAGTTCATGAAAAAAAGGATTTTAAACAACAGATAAAAAGAGCAATTAGTGAGGCAGAAAATTCATTTGGAAATGGAGCTGTTTTCATTGAGAAATATCTTTCAAAACCTAGGCATATTGAAATTCAAATACTAGCAGATCAATATGGAAATGTTGTTCATCTCTTTGAGAGAGACTGTTCTATCCAAAGAAGGCATCAGAAAATAGTGGAAGAAGCTCCTTCATCTGTTATTTCTGAAGAATTAAGAGCAATTATGGGAGAAGCTGCCTGCAATGTAGCACGGTCTTGTAATTATCATGGAGCAGGAACAGTAGAATTTATATTTGAAAATAATTCTTTTTATTTTTTAGAAATGAACACTCGATTACAAGTTGAACATCCTGTTACAGAAATGATTACAGGTTTAGATTTAGTTGAAGAGCAAATTAATATTGCAAAAGGAGAAAAGTTAGCAATTTCCCAAAAGGATTTGAAAATAAATGGACATGCCATTGAAATAAGAGTTTGTGCAGAAGACCCATATAATAATTTCATGCCTGATACTGGAATTATCGAACTATATGAAACCCCCAAAGGAAGTGGGGTAAGAGTGGACGATTGTACAAAACAAGGATCTGAAGTTTCTATATATTATGATCCAATGATTTCTAAATTAATTGTCCATGCTGATAACAGAGTTGATGCTATTAAAAAAATGATAAATGCAATTAATAACTACAAGATATATGGATTGAAAACTACTCTTTCCTTTTGTAAATATGCACTAAACCATTCCAACTTCAGATCGGGTAATTTCGATACTGGATTTGTTAATTTATACATGGAAGATTTTAAATCAATGGTTGATGAAAATAATTCAAATAAAGTTGGATTAGCTGCAATTTTTCAATTGTATAAGATGGATAAAATCTCTACTTCTTTTCTCCCATCCACTGCTAGCAATTGGGTTAGAAACAGATAATACTGTCTTTATGTCAGTTTGTTTGTCAGTTTGATTACTTGATTTCTGCCAAAATTCCAGAATTTTAAATTAATTTATTGATGGCATATACTTTGCATAATTAAATTAAATTAAAATATTATTAAAATGGCAAAAATTATAGGTATTGATTTAGGAACTACCAACTCTTGTGTTAGTGTAATGGAAGGAAATGAACCAGTTGTTATTCCTAATAGTGAAGGCAAAAGAACAACTCCTTCAGTAGTTGCTTTTGTTGAAGGTGGCGAAAGAAAAGTTGGAGACCCTGCAAAGCGACAAGCTATTACCAATCCTCAAAATACTGTCTACTCAATCAAAAGATTTATGGGTAACAGATTTGATGAAGTAAGTAAAGAAGTTAAAAGAGTTCCTTATAAGGTAGTTAAAGGAGATAACAATACTCCCAGAGTAAACATAGAAAATAGAAAATATTCTCCTCAAGAAATATCTGCAATGATTTTGCAAAAAATGAAAAAAACTGCAGAGGATTTTATTGGTCAAGAAGTTTCGGGGGCTGTAATAACAGTGCCTGCATATTTTAACGATGCTCAAAGACAAGCTACTAAAGAAGCTGGTGAAATTGCAGGACTTAAGGTAGAGAGGATCATTAACGAACCTACTGCTGCTGCTTTAGCATATGGAATGGATAAGTCTGGTAAAGACATGAAAATTGTTGTTTTTGATTTTGGCGGTGGTACACATGATGTTTCTATACTTGAATTAGGAGATGGTGTTTTTGAAGTTCTTTCAACAGATGGAGACACCCACCTTGGGGGAGATGATGTTGATCAAAAAATTATTGACTGGTTATCTGACGAGTTTAAAAAGGACGAAGGGATTGATCTTAAAAAAGACCCTATGGCATTGCAAAGATTAAAAGAGGCTGCTGAAAAAGCTAAAATTGAGCTTTCTTCTTCTGCATCAACAGAAATAAATCTTCCTTACATAATGCCAGTTGATGGAATTCCAAAACACTTAGTTAGAAGTTTATCAAAAGCCAAGTTTGAGCAATTAATAGATGATTTAGTTAAAAGAACTATTGATCCATGTAAATCTGCTTTGAAAAGTGCAGGTTTATCCAAATCTGACATTGATGAGATAATTTTAGTCGGTGGTTCTACTAGAATACCAGCTATTCAAAAAGCAGTGGAAAAGTTTTTTAGCAAATCTCCTTCCAAAGGAGTAAATCCAGATGAAGTTGTTTCTCTGGGAGCTGCTATACAAGGAGGAGTATTAACAGGTGAAGTTAAAGATGTATTACTATTAGATGTAACTCCATTGTCCCTTGGAATTGAGACTATGGGAGGTGTTTTTACAAAACTTATAGATTCTAATACTACTATTCCTACACAAAAATCTCAAGTATTTTCTACAGCTGCTGACAACCAGCCTTCAGTTGAAATACATGTTCTTCAAGGTGAAAGATCTATGGCAGCAGACAATAAAACAATTGGTAAATTTCACTTAGACGGTATTCCACCATCTCCAAGGGGTGTTCCTCAAATTGAAGTATCTTTTGATATCGATGCAAATGGTTTAATTCAGGTGAAGGCAGTAGATAAAGCCACCAATAAAGAGCAATCTATAAGAATTGAAGCATCTTCTGGATTATCTGAAGAAGAAATAGAGAAAATGAAGAAAGAAGCGGAGGCTAATGCAGATGCTGATTTAAAGATAAAAGAAGAGGTGGAAAAAGTTAATACTGCTGACAGTTTGATTTTTCAAACTGAAAAGCAACTCAAAGAATATGGTGATAAGATTTCTGAGGAAAAGAAAAAACCAATTGATGAGGCTTTGGCTGAATTAAAGACTGCACATGCAGCTAAGGATTTAGCAACTATAGATACTGCAATGGAAAAATTAAATACTGCTTTCCAAGCTGCAAGTCAAGATATGTACCAAGCAAGTAATGGCGATGATGCTGGTCCTGCTGGTGAGGATCCTAAAGCCGATGGAAATGGTAAAAGCGATGAGGAAGTAACAGACGTAGATTTCGAAGAAGTTTAATTCATAAATCATAATTTATACAAAAGCTGGCTATTGCCAGCTTTTTTTAGAATTAAATTTTTATTTAATAAACATTCTTTTCTCTACGGAATCATCGTCGTAAATATAAAGTAAATTTATATTAAGTTTTTTTTGACATTCTTGTCCCATCATGTTAACAATTTTAATGATATGTTTTTCTTTATAATTAATAACTGATTTATTTCAGTGTTCATAGTAAAAGATCTTACTGCACGAACCTTGTACTCCAATATTTTCCGTCTTAGAACAGTAAAATTACTAGAGCAAACAGCATAAGAATTTTTAAAATCAGTTTTGCTTAGAGATTCTGTAAAACTTCAGTAGGGATACAAATGGGCAAAGTCATCAAGTAAATACCCTCTATTATTTAATGCAACTGAATCAATAAGAATTCGGTGAGTGAAAATTTCTTCAAATTCATCTTTCGAAGGTAAATACCAGTTGTTAAATCCTTGATTATTGGAATTAACACATTGATGAACAGCAAAATTTCCTGAGTTACAAAAGGTTATGAAATTTTGCGTATTAATTATGCCTGAACCAATAAAAGGTGAGGATGTTCCAGGAACATGAATAGAATAATTACACCAATGGGATAAGAGGCTATCTATTGATTTATTAACGATAGGATTTGGATTTAAAATATCTACAATGTCAACTATAAGACCACCATTTCATGAATCTAAATAAAATACTAAACCACCTTGGAAATAATCTCCAATAGATTGTGATTTACAATTAAAAATTAAGAGAAATAAAAAAATAAATGGTATAATTATTATTTGTCATTTTTGAATTTACAATTCTTTCACATGAGTAATAACACAATGAGAAATATCCATTATTTAAAATTGTTTTTTTCTATTCATTGGAATTAAATTGATATAAATTACCACTTATTTCAATTCGAAATTTACTAATTTTTTTTATTTGCTTTTTTAAGCTTGATTTTTTGTTAGCTTATTTTAAAAAACACAATTTACACTAAAAACTATTTTCCTGCTTCCGAATTTATTATACAATTCCAAAAACAAAATTAATAATAGTGGTTTTCTAAAACTTCTTCCACCATTCAACATTTAAGAGAATCAGGTGCTTATATTTATGACTTTTAAAGACCAATGGTTAAAAAAATAGATAAAAACTGGAATTTATACTATTCATTTTTTGAGAAAAAAGGATAAAAGGGGCTTGCCTCAAAACTTAAGCTTAATAGTGATAAATCTACTAAAGCTTTCTAAAAAGGAAGAAAAAGAGTTAAAGCTTCAATTTTTTCGATGTGCTAAAAATAATGGGCTTTGGAATCACTTTTTTTTTGATTCCAGGTGCATCAGTTTTGGTTCCGTTTCTATTAAAATTATCCACTAAAATAGGGGTGGATATTATTCCAACATCTTTTAAAAAAGATGATGACTAATAAACTAAATATTTTTATCTATTTTAGATATATCAAATAATTTATAATTAAAATGAAAAAAATACTTGTTCTTTTATTATTCTTAGTTCCATTTTTATTGTTTGCAGAAGATTGGAATGGTTATGAAGTTGTTGAAAAGCAAGTTTGGAAAATGTCTCCATTATTTTTCATTATTGCAAGCTTATTTATAGGTATTTTATGTAAGCATTTTCTTAAAAAAGTTCCTATTCCTTTTACGGTTATCCTTCTAATTATTGGTTTAATTCTAGGAGTCGTTCATCGATTTGAATGGTTAGAAAATATTTCATTACTTGACGAGTCAATTTTTTGGGCTGGACATATAAAACCAGAAATTATTCTTTATGTTTTTCTTCCTACTTTAATTTTTGAAGCTGCATTTGATCTTGATGTACATACTTTCAAAAAATCTTTTTGGAATGCTTTTCTAATGGCAGTTCCTGGAATTATTGTGGCTATTTTCATAAGTGCAAGTATGGCTATGGGAATAAAATATTTTGGAATTGGATTTGGAAATTGGGATTGGTACGTATCTCTTATGTTTGGATCAGTTATTTGTGCTACTGACCCTGTGGCCGTAGTCGCTTTATTAAAAGAACTTGGTGGGGGTAAAAAACTTAGAACTTTAATTGAAAGCGAATCACTTCTAAATGATGGAACTGCAATAGTAGTTTTTATGATTTTTTATTCTGCAATTAGTTCACAAATAGTAGGATCTAGTAACCCTGAAATAATTGGTAGTGCTATTGATTTTGTAAAAGTAGCTTTTGGAGGTGTTGCTATAGGTGCTGCCATTGGTTTTTTGACTTTATCACTTTTTAAAACAGTTTTTAATGATAGTTTATTTGAAATTACTGCCATAATAGGTTCTGCATATTTAACATTTTTTATTGCAGAAAGTTTGCATTGGTCAGGTGTAATTGGGTTGGTTACTTTGGGGTTAATAATGGCGGGAAGAGGAAAAACAAGAATCAGTCCAGAAGTTGGTCATTTCCTTCATGATTTCTGGGTATTGGCTGCATTTATTGCAAATACTCTGATTTTTATAGTAGTTGGAGTAATAATTGCTCATCGTACTAGGTTTGAAATGGAAGATTTTATTGATTTAGCCATTGTATATGTAGGTATTCATCTTATAAGAGGCTTCATTATTTTTGTCTTGTTCCCATTAATGAAAAAAATAGGATACGGAGTTTCAATAAAGGATTCAATTGTTTTGTGGTGGGGAGGATTAAGAGGTGTTATTGGTTTAGCTATGGCTTTAATTGTAGCTGAAACATCCAATATTCCTCATGATATTCGAGATCAATTTCTATTTATAACTGCAGGAATTGTTCTTCTAACTTCTTTAATAAATGCAACTACTATAAAAGCTCTTGTAAAAGGATTGGGACTAACTAAAGTTCCTTTAGCAAAAGCAACTTTGGTAAACCACACAATTGATAAACTTAGATATAGTGCTGAATTGAGATTGGAATTAATGAAAAAAGATAGATTTATGGGCGGAGCAGATTGGAATCATGTAGAAAAATTTCTTCCCAATCCTTGGATTCCCTCTAAAGATGAATTATTAGATAAAGTTGAAAATGGGTTGATTAAAGAACTAAGAATAAACTTATTAAATAAAGAAAAATCTTCATATTGGAAATTATTTAGTAAAGGTTTGTTAGGAAGATCAGCCTATAATTTATTGATGAAGATAAATAACGAACTATTAGACCAAGGTGGTGAATTTTCTATAGCTAGTTCTTCCAACATAGATTTGTTGTGGGGCAGTTCAAAAATATTTAATGAAGTTCAGGATTGGAAAATCTTAAGAAAAACATCCAATAAAGATTTATTTTCTCAACTATATACCAATTACGATGCTGTAAGAGCAATGATTAAATCTCAAGATGATCTTTTAGTTCTATTAAAGAATTTAGAGTCTGACACCACCAATACAGAAGATCAAATTGTTGTGTTTAAGTCTTTAAAGGAAGAGGTTAATGAGAAAAAAATTCAAGGTCTTACATTTTTAAGAAATTTAAAAAATGCTTTTCCGGAAGTTTACAAAACTATTGAAACCAGGCAGGCTAGTAGAGATTTATTGAATTTTCAAAAAACAGAACTTACTAGCATGATTAATTTAGGTAGGGTGGAAAAAGATGATTCTGATAAGTTCTTATTAGAAATTGAAATGAAAATGAGTAATCTTCTTACAAATCCTCCAACATTTAAACTTCCTAAATCACATGAACTATTAAAGCTTATTCCTTGGATAGAAAAATTGGATGACTCTTCGCTTATGACTTTGTCTAAAATTATTGAAATTAAAATTTTCCCAGCAAATTATTTATTTGATAACGAGCTCAACTCCAATGATATAGGAATTATTGTCAGAGGAAATGCAAAATTTAACGATAATGAACAATCTAATGATTTAGAAATTGGTTTTATTATATCTAAAAGAAATAAAAAAATCACAAGTGCTAGTAGAGTTGTTTCCAATTCCCCACTTACTTTAATTTGGATTTCTGAATCCAAATACAATTCTTTTGTTGAACTAGTTAAGGATTTTGATGCTCAAATCAGTTAATTTTTCTTTGGATTTTTCTGTTTTCTAAAACTTAGGATATTTTTTTATTACCTATTGGTGAAAAATATTAAATATTCTACGTTAATTATTCAATCAAAAATCTAATTAAATTTTAAAATAGAATATATTTAGGTTATGATAAGAAGTTATTTTAAAAATATCCCTACCAAATCCCATTATTTTTTTTCTTTTTTAATTTTTCAATTATTCTTTTCTATTGTTTTCGCTCAATCGATTAATTTTAAATATGGAGAATTTGATTTAACTAATTCTTTTGAGGATTTTATTAATGAAGAATCTGTAGAGCCATCTTTAAATCAAACAAATTATTATAAAATTATACGGTTTATTTCAATTCCAAACAATAAAACAAGAAACGAATTAGAATCAAAAGGAATTTATTTTTTAGAATATATTTCTCAAAATTCATATACAGTTTCAATACCAAATAATTTCTTAAAATCTAATTTATATGGCTATAACATTACCCATGTTCAGGATATTCCTAAAATTTTAAGATGTGATCCTGCAATTTTTGAATCTCCCATTCCTCAATGGGCTGATATAGGCGATAAAATTAAGCTGGAAATTATCTTAATGAAAAATTATGAATTAAATTTTTTTATAAATTATTTAGATGCTTTGGGTTCTAATATAATTGATATTAATAGTTCTGCAAATATTGTAAGATGTGAATTCCCTAAAAATAAATTAGATGAACTTTCGGAAATTCAATTTATTAATTTTATGTCATTTGTATCTGCACCTGGTAAGCCCGAAGATACTGGTGGAAGGTCCTTACATCGATCAAATTCTATAAATACACAACTTAATAACGGACGGAAGTACGATGCTTCTGGGGTTAGTGTTTGTGTTAATGATGATGGATTTGTAGGTCCTCATATTGATTTTAAAGGAAGAACAGAACAAAGTACAGTAGCTAATGATTTGAATGGAGACCATGGTGATATGGTTGCTGGGATACTTGGTGGAGCAGGTAATTTAAATCCTAAGTATGAAGGGATGGCCAAAGGGGCTAAAATTCATGTGAGACAATATAGTTCATCTCTCCCAAATTCTGTGCAATTAAATAATGATAGCAATGTTATGATATTTTCTTCTTCCTATGGTAATTCATGTAATGCAGGATATACCTCCTTGTGTTACCAAATTGATAGAGAAATAGTTTTAAATCCTTCTTTAATTCAAGTTTTTTCTTGCGGGAATTCAGGAAATAGTAATTGTGGTTATGGTGCTGGATCTGGCTGGGGAAATATTACTGGTGGCCATAAGCAAGCCAAAAACGTAATTGCTACTGCAAATCTAAATTATAATGGTACTTTAGTTTCTAGTAGTAGTAGAGGACCAGCTTCCGACGGAAGAATAAAACCAGACATTGCAGCACATGGAAATGGTCAGATATCCACAGATCCTAATAATATCTATAATGCTGGAAGTGGTACATCTGCGGCAGCACCAGGAATCTCTGGGGTTTTGGCACAACTATATCAAGCTTACAGAGAACTAAATTCAGGTTTAGACCCAGAATCAGGTCTTTTAAAAGCTTGTTTATTGAATACAGCCCAAGATTATGGAAATACAGGTCCAGACTTCTCTTACGGCTGGGGAATTGTTAATGCGCTGAAGGCAGTAAAGGTTTTAGAAGAAAATAGATACCAAGATTCTTTAATTGATAATGGGGACTTACACAATATTAACTTTAATATTCCAGAAGGAACTAAAGAAGCAAGAATAATGTTGTATTGGATGGATCCAGAAAGATCTCCTTCGTCATCCTTATCTTTACTTAATGATCTTGATTTGAAAATAAGTAACAACAATGGTGATTTCTATCCTTGGGTTTTAAATCCAACTCCAAATTCTTCATTATTATCTTTACCTGCAACTACTGGTGAAGACCATCTAAATAATATGGAACAAGTAACTATTTTTGATCCTACATCTGGTAATTATACTGCAGAAATATCGGGTTTTAATATTCCAGTTGGACCACAAAAATACTACATCCTCTATGAATTCATTTCTGATGAAATTATAGTTACTTATCCAATGGGTGGAGAGGGAGTAATACCCTACAGAGCAGAATTTATTCAATGGGACACCTATGGTACTCAAGGATATTTTAATGTAGAGTATTCTGTTAACAATGGGGTTTCTTGGTCTACAATTGGTAACCAAGTAAATGGTTCATCTAGAATAAAGCAATGGCCAATACCAGATTCCGTTTCTGGAGAAGTTCTTGTCAGAGTTTCAAGAGATGGCATTTCTGGTCAGTCTTCAGATGTTTTTTCAATTATAGATTTTCCTAGGAATATCAACATAAATAATATTTGTGAATGTGAGTTTTCAATAAGCTGGAATGCAGTCCCCTTTGCAGCAAAATACGAGATTTCAGTTTTAGGAGAAAAATACATGGATTCTATTGGCTCAACAACAGAAACTTCTTACAATATTCCAATAGACAATCCAAGTGATGAGGTTTGGTTCTCTGTGAGAGCAATTACTGAAAATGGTACTAAAGGGGTTAGGGCGGTAGCAGAATTTTATGATGGAAGTGGTGTCTCAAATTGCTCATTAAATACAAATTTCTATACCAATAAATCACAATTATGTACAGATTTACCAGTAAATCTATACGACCATACCGTAGGATGTCCAACAAACTGGCAATGGAGTTTTCTTCCCAATACAGTTACTTATTTAGAAAATACCAATTCAAACTCACCAAATCCTATTGTAAGTTTTGAAAATGATGGTTTGTATCAGGTAAGTTTGACAACTCAGAATACAAATTCGACAAGCACAATAGAAAAAAATGATTTTTATAATGTTATTTCAGCAGACCTATTAATGGAAACAACAGAGATTTCTGAGGGTTTTAGTGCTTTAAATTTCCCTCCTGAAAATTGGGAGGTTTTAAATAGTGGACAAAATTTTTCTTGGAATGATACCACTATATTTACTCAAGAAGGTTCGCAAAATAGAGTAGCTTTTTTTAAGAATAAATTAGATGGTTATTTTGATAAACTTATTACTCAACCTATTTATTTAGATAATGAATTGTCCAATCCTTATTTGTCTTTTGATGTTTCATATTCTTCGATCTCTGACATTATTGAAGATGCTTTATTGGTAGAAGTTTCTCAGGATTGTGGTTCTAACTTTACAGATACTATTTATTTTAAATCTGGGAATTTTTTGTCTACAGATATTCAAAATAATTCTACTAATTCAAGTTATAATACTTTTAGAAATGAATCAGTATCACTAAAAAAGTTTTTAGGGAAAAGAATTAATATTTCTTTTTTGAGTAGGAGCAATGGTGGAAATAATATTTATATAGATAATGTAAATCTTAGTAATAGGTTATTAGAAGATTTTAATCTATTAGTTTTTGAAATTTTTCCAAATCCTAGTTCTGGTATTTTTAATTTATATTTTGAAGACTTTACTATTGAAAATTTTGATTTGAGTATTGTAGATATTTCTGGAAAATTAATCCTTGATAAGGATTACTCTTTTTCAAAAGATAGTCCAAGAGCGGTTTCCCTAAACTTATTGAATTTATCTAAGGGTATTTATTTATTAAAGGTAAAAGCTAACGAAAAGAGTATTGTTAAGAGACTTGTTATAAGTGATTAAAAAAAGTATAAATCTCAAACAGTCTGAAAAAATTATTATTTTGCCTTTTATAAAAACTTAGTATAAATCCTTTAAATTTTATTAAAAATGAAGTATAGTTTAGCTCACATAATCTTGGTTTTTTTATTATGCATTGAATGTGGATCAAATAATAAACAATTAGAAACTAATATAGTTTCAAGGTTTTTAGATGATATATCAACACTAAAAGAAGACACTAGTGTAAATCCAATCATTTCCTTTAGTAAAAAAGCAAAAGAAATTGCTGATGAAATAATAGACTTCAATAAACTTAATATAAATCCTATTTTAGCTAAATCCAAGGATTATATGCATTGTGTTATTATTACTTCAAATCACACAATTATAAAAATTGATAATCCTAATGATTGTATTCAATCTGGATCTTGGGGAACTTGTATGCCAACTGTTAAGGGATTCATTAAAAAAGGGAAATTAAATTACAAATATGATTTTATGAATAATGTTATTGGTATTCCAGATAGTCAAAAAAGAACAGCTTATTACTTTAATAAATTAGATAAAAATTATAAGAAATATGACTCTTTGAATGTGACTAAAATTAGTAATCTCACTTATGACCTTTCAGTATTAAATTTCAAAAGTAATAATCTAAGTCAAACTGAATTTTACATAAATGAAATTGAAAATGATTTAAACAATTTTTCGATTGAATATGCACTTCATGGTGATTTATTAATACCAAGAAAAAAAGTAATGATTAAATGGGATGAATACGATGAGTTTATAGACTATTACTATACCATAAGGAGTGAGAAAAAATTTATTTTAGAAAATGAAAGTCCATACATAACATGCTTAGTTAATAGTAAAGAACAAATTAAAAAAATTATAATAAGTGATGGTGATCATGATTATAGTTTAACAAAGGAAATATATATAAAAGCAGATGAGAATGTGCCTTTATTTTATAGTTATTATGAATCAGTCATGGCAAATTCATTTCGGGAAGAGATTTATTTTGATGCTAGCTCAAAAAAAAATAGCGTAGTTATTCTAAGTGCTTCAAAAGGTTCCTATGACTCTAATTACCTGGACGAAGACTCAAAAGAGTATATAATTAAAGAGGTTGATACTACTATGACTAAAAATGAAATCATTGGTTCTCTCGAAAATATAACTACTTTAATCGATAGATTAAGTTCTGCAAAATTTATTCCTAATCATAAATTATCCTATGTAGATGATAAATCAGTAAATAGAATGAGACCTGTTTTTTCTCAAAATGGTTTTACTATGAACTCCATGCTAATAAAAAACTATCAAGATGAATATATATCACCTGATAAAATAGATACATTGAAGCAATATAGATTTACAGTAAATGATTATAAAACTGCATATTCTCTATTTAGTTTTTACATTAATTTTAACTATCTATCTACAAAAAATAAATTTATCCCAAGTTATGATAGTATTAGTTGGAATTCAGAAACCTTCAATTTAAAAAAATATAAAGGTGAAGGTAAAAATAGAATTTTTTCAATCTTCAAAGGTAATAAAGATGGTATAATAGATAGTATTAAATTTATGGACGAAAATTTTGATTACAACTGTACTGTTAATATGAAAAAAGTTAAAGATAATATATGGGCGATTTACGATTATAAATCATGTTTTCCATACTATGAATGTGGTTTGTAATAAGTAATATTAATTCTTTCTAAATGATGCCTAAAAACAGGGCTTTAGTAGTGAATATGTAGAGTAACAAAAAAGGAGTTAGTCTTTTGATTTGTCTAACTCCCTCATTATCATGGTGATCGCGCCAGGATTCGAACCTGGGACCGCCTGCTTAGAAGGCAGGTGCTCTATCCAGCTGAGCTACGCGACCATTTTATCGCGCAAAAATAGAAAAAATGTTGGACTTCCTAGTAATCTTTTATATTTCGTGAAAAAAATCTGTTGATTTTAATTTACTTGAGAATTTAATAAGATGTTTAAACATTAAATTACTCTTTGGAGATATAGTTTATATTTACACAAAATTTTAAAGTACCCAAAAGCTAAGAAATATATAACTTTACAATAAGTAATTAATTTTTCAAAAACATAATATGGTCTTCAAAAAAGTTATTTTTTCATTTATTCTTTTTTTTTCTCTAAACAATTTAGTATCTCAAACAAATCCACTAAATCTTCAGCAACTTGCACATTTACCTAATAGTGGCTTTATGGTTCCTTCAGAACTAAATGATATTTGGGGATGGGTAGATAGCGCAGGAAACGAATATGCTATTGTAGGAATGAATGATGGTACTTCTATCATTGATTTATCAGACCCACTTAGCCCACAAGAAGTATTGTTTGTTCCAGGTATGAACTCTATATGGAGAGATATTAAAACTTACGGAAACTATGCTTATATAACCACAGAAGCTATGAATGGACTGTTAATAATTGATTTATCTAATTTACCAGATAGTGCCAATACCAATACTTACTTATATACTGGTCCAACTAATGCCCAGTGGCATAGAGCACATAACATATATATTGACGATAGAGGATATGCTTATATTTTTGGCGCTAATAGAGGTTTGGGTGGTGCTATTATTTTAGATTTAAACCAAGACCCAACCCAACCAGTAGAAGTTGCTGATATTAATAATTGGTATGTTCACGATGGCATGGTTAAAGGAGATACATTATTTCTCGCTAATGGTAATAATTCTCTTTTTTCAATTTGGGATGTTTCCAATCCTTCAACTCCAGTTTTAATAGCTCAAAATCCTACTGTTGGATATTATTCTCACAATATATGGTCTTCCGATGATGGAAATTATGTTTACACAACAGAAGAAGATAATGGTGGACATCTTTCTGAATTCAATATTACTGATTTAAATAATATTGACCTTACTGATAAAATACAAGCTGAACCTGGAAATAATACAATGCCACACAATGCATTTTATATTAATGATTATATAGTGAATTCCTATTACACTACAGGTATTCAAATATTTGACGTAAAGAGCAAAGGAAATATTGTTAACGTTGGACATTTTGATACTTCTCCTAACTTTTATGGTCCAGGTTCTTATGGTTGTTGGGGAGTTTATCCTTTTCTGCCAAGCGGTATAATTATAGCTTCAGATATTGAAAATGGTTTTTTTGTTTTAGACCCAGATTATAAAAGAGCTGCTTACTTGGAAGGAATAATTACCGATGCATCTAGCAATACATTTTTAAGCGGAGTTACTGTAGAAATAATAAATAGCAACAACAACACTCTTTCTAATGTTGGGGGAGAATTCAAGCTTGGAACACTAAATTCAGGCACTTATAGTGTTGTTTTTTCACACCCTTTATACCAGTCAGATACAATAACCCAGGTATTTCTTCAAAACGACTCTACTACAACTTTAAATTTAGTAATGTATTCTCTAACACCTCTAAATTTAAATTTAAAAAGTAAAAGTTCAGTTCTTAATTCTCCTCTTTCTGGAGTTGATTTTGTTATTACTAATGAAGACTTTACATACAGCGGAACTACAGACCAAAATGGTTTATTCACCATTAACAACCTAATTCCAGGTTCTTATAATATTTATGCAGGTTTATGGAGCTATAATGACTTTTGTGTGGAATCTTTCGACATTATTAACGACAATTCTCCTTTTTTAATTTCTCTTGATGAGGGATATAGAGATAGATTTAATATCGATATGGGTTGGACTGTAAATTCATCTGCTGCATCTGGTTTATGGGAAAGAGATGTCCCTAAAGTAACTGTCTATAATAATTCAGATACATGCAGCCCGGCTTTTGATAGTGAGGATTGTGGAAAAATGGCTTTTATAACTGGTAATTTAGGATCCTCTCCAACGGCAGATGATGTAGATTTAGGATATGTCCAGTTAGTATCTCCTACTATTTCGCTGGATTCTAACCAAACAAACTATTTACATTGCAACCTTTGGTGGAGGAATTTTTTAGGTGGAACTTCACCTGATGATACTCTTTTTATTGATGTGAATGATGGAGTTAATAAAGAAAATTTATTTTTTGTTCAAAGTGACAATCCTAAGAACTGGTTTAAGCTTGCTCTAGAAATACCAAATACTATAAATCTTAGTAGTTTTAAAATTGAGATAACTACTGCAGACTGGGATTTAGGAGTTGATCATTTAGTAGAGGCAGGAATTGACAACTTTTATATTGATAACGACCCATCTTCTAATATTAGCCAAGTACAATCTTCATTAATAAATGTATTCCCAAATCCAACTTATGATGGAATAGTGCAAATTCATGGTGTAAAAGTACCATTTGAATATTGTCTTTATAATATTTCCGGAAAATTAGTTCAATATAAATCTAATAATTTCAATAGAGAGATTCAGGTTTCAGAAAAGGGAATTTACATCTTGAGAACAAAAGATGGATCAAAAGTCGTACATAAGAGGATTATCTTTTAGAAGAATTAATTTCTAAAATCTTTCTAAGTACATCGAAATAAAGTGTAATAGTGAGAAGTAGCGTCATTAGCCAAATAACAATAAGATTGGCACTGAAAGTATCAAATTTATAATCCAAAAAGTATTTTGATGGAGAATAAAAATGTGCTCCAAAATATTTGTGGTTTACAGGGTCTAAATAAATAGGATCTGACTTTTGTATAAGCCCAGTTTCGTCTTCAGTAATGAATGTCAAAGAGTTAGAGTTAGTTACAAAATCTTCAAGACTATGATTGCTGTATCTATTTTTAAATTTTTGGAATTGGTATTTTTTAAGATAGGACATTAAGTTTTTATAAGATCTATATTCTTTTGAAGAAATTACTTTTTGTTTTTTAAAACTTCTTAGTTTTTTTATAAAAGAAGTATCAGGATCAGTTTCATGAATTAAAATTTCATCTTTAGAATTAGAAGCTAAATTGTACTGATTCATGTAATAATCTCTTATACTTGTTAAGTAATTATGAAGTGACAAATAATCTTTTTTCTCCATATTATTGTTCTTAATTGTCAACAGGAGATTTTCTATATCTTCCTTACTGTAAAGATCAGAGGAATTATAATTTTTTATTTCTTTTCTAATTTCATTAATTATTATCTTTCCATCTCTTTTGATTTTGTCAATTTCTGTATGGAGCGGATGTTCTTTATGTGCAATTCTATAAAAATTAGTCAGCTTAGAATCAAGATTACTTTCCCATTGATCTTTTTTCCAATTGGCAAAAGACATTTTTTTATCAAATTCAAAAAATCGTTTTTCATATTCATTGTCCTTGAACTGTACCACAGTCAATGCTTCATAAGCCCACCTAGATGCCATTATATTTCCAATAGCAGGAACTTCAGATTTTGATGAAAAGTAGGGGTGTAGCTTGTCAAAAGGAACAATAATTCCACTAAATAAAAGCTGAGGGATTATACAAATAGGAATAAGTATATATATAACTTTTACAGAGTTAAAACTAGATGATATATTTAACCCAAGTAAATTTGCAAAACAGGATGTAGAAAAAAGAATCATCCAATGTGCAAAGAATAATCCATGAATTCCAAGAATAAAATTACCAACTAAAACATAAAATACAGTTTGAATTGCAGAAATTAAAAACATGATTCCAATTTTTGAAAACAAGTAACTTCCTTTGCTTAGATTCAGAAATTTTTCTCTTTGAAGAATTTTTAAATTACCTATGATTTCTTCAGAACTTGTAGTAAGACCTATAAATAGGGCAACTATTACTGAAATAAATAGATACTGAGGAAGATTATCGCTATTGTAGAAACTATATTCTAACTCATGTCTTAAATAGTTGGTGTCTAAATACTTCATGAAAAAAGCAAGAATACCAGCAAGTAAAGGAGCTTCAAAAAGCGTAATAATCATATACTGAATATTTGTCAGCTTAGATTTTACATCCCTGATGAAAAAGATTCCAAATTGTTTTATAAGGCTTGGTATTTTAAAAATACTATCTGGGATTTTTTGTTTTTTGTTTTCATTGGGTTTAGGATCAATTAATTCTTGATAATGCTTGTTCCATTCAAGAGGTGATACTTTTCTATTTCCTGTAAGTTCACCATACTCATCAACCACCTTCATATCGATGATGTTAAATATTTGTTCTGGATTTACATTTCCACAAGTTTCACATTCGCTTTCATTTGCATTTACATGATTTATCAATTTCTTAAAGTAAATTACTGCATCTACAGGGTCTCCTTTATAAATTGGATAGCCACCAACATCAAGAATAATCAATTGATCAAACATTTTATAAATTTCTGAAGATGGCTGATGAATAACTACAAAAATTAATTTTCCTTTTAGAGCTAAAATCTTTAAAAGATCCATAATAATTTCTGAATCATTTGAAGAAAGTCCAGAGGTAGGTTCGTCAACAAATAGTATTGATGGTTCTCTAATTAGCTCCAGGGCTATATTTAATCTTTTTCTTTGACCACCAGAAATAGTTTTGGAAAGAGGATTTCCAACTTTTAAGTCTTTGGCTTCAAAAAGTCCAATTGAATTAAGAACTTTATTGACAAGATCTACTAATTTATCGTCATCGTAATTTCCAAAACAAAGCTTTCCATTATAATATAAATTCTCAAAAACTGAAAGCTCCTCTATTAATAAATCATCCTGAGGAACAAACCCAATAACTCCCTCTAAAAGTTTAGGGCTTTGGTAGAGTCCAATTCCGTTAATTTTAATCTCCCCACTTGATGGAGGATAATTTCCATTGAGAACATTTAATAATGTAGATTTTCCAGACCCAGATCCACCCATTATTCCTACTAGTCTTCCAGATTCTTCTTTAAATGTAAAATCATATAATCCTTTTTTCCCTGAAGAGAATTTATATTCAATATTATTAGCTGTGAATTCAATTTTATTGTCTCTAATTTTAGACATAAATTGAGATAAAATATCGCTATAATATATTGGAACAATTCTTGAGTTTTTAATTGAAGAACCTTGTCTTAAAACTTTGATAATATTCGGAGAAATTATTTGTCCATTTAAAAATAATTCTTGTTCTCCAAAGTAACGGATGAAATAGGTTTTAACAGAAGATACTCTAAGAACAGAAATGCTTCCATTAATTCCATCTACATGTAGTCGTTTTCCTTTGGATTCATCATGGTTTGATTTTGAATTAATAGTCAGATGGTTATCATGGCTAGCTAGTTTATTAATAGAAGATTCTACAAATTGTAATATTTCTTGGTATTCTTCATTTTTGACATTAAAGGTATCTGCTACAGTTTCTGCAAAAGCTAATTCTTCTTTGGTATGCAAATCATCTGCAAAAATAAATTCAAGAATTCTTATTAGAACAATTATCTTTTGTCTTTGTTCTAATTCTTCATTTATTTGAGTACATATTCTAAGTACTTTAACTGAGTTTACGGAAGTTCTTTTTTTCTTGCTGTCTTTTGCTCTTTTAGTACCGTGACGTTCATTTATAAATTGATCAAATATTTTTAGGTATTTAACAACAAGTTCAGAATTTAAGTCTTGTTTTAGTAAGATTTCAACTATTTTTTTAGATGTTTTAGCAGCTACAATTTCATCAGATTCTTTTATAATATCGATTTTTGCTACTATAGCAAAAAGTTGCATAAGAGCTTTAAGAATTCTTTCACTCATTTAAAAAAAATTAAATATGAATATACCAAAAAATAGAACTTGTTTTTTATTTTTAAAAAGATTCAAAATTTGAAGCCACATTTGTATTAAATTTTATTTTCCTTTACAAATATATAATTCTTCATACCCCAAATTAAAGAATGTCAAAGCAACTAAATAAAAAAGAATTAATTAAATATGTAGATGTAATAATTCCTCTTGCTCTTCCAAAACTTCTATCCTATCAATTAAAGGATAAAATAAAGTTAAATATTGGTCAGAGAGTATTGGTGAATATTGGAAAAAAGAAACAGTATTCAGCAATAGTATTTAGAGTTCACCAACAAAAGCCATCCTATAAAACAAAGGAAGTTTTAGAAATTTTAGATAATGAACCAATTGTAAATTTAAAACAGCTTGAACTTTGGGCATGGATTTCTAGATATTATATGACAACATTGGGTGAGGTTATGATGGCGGGTCTCCCAAATAGTCTAAAGCTAAACAGCGAATCAATATATTTGCCTTCATTAAAAAAATATTCTGACAAGGAATTGTCTGTTTTAAAACCAAGTGAGCAAAAGATTGTAGACGCCTTAGAACACAACCAGCAATTGAATTTGAAAGATATTTCAGAGTTATTGAAAATAAAACACCCTCATTTTTATATAAAAAACTTATTAAAATTAGGATGGATTCAAGATTACGAATCTCACAAAGAAAAATACCGTATAAAAACAATTCAAAAAATTAATCTTCATACTACTTTAAAACAAGATGAAAGGCTTCTGGAGGATGCTTTTGGTAAACTTTCTAAAGCACCTAAACAAGAAGAGTTGCTGTTAAAATTCTTACAATTAAATCAGAAATTTTCGGGAAAATCTGTGATTAAAAAGAAACTATTGAGTTATTCTAATTTGTCAGCTGCAGTTTTAAAGGGATTGATAGATAAAAATATTTTACAAATCGAAAATATTGAAGAAAGTAGGATTAAAGATGTCTCTAAGATTTCAAAAAAAATGCCTAACCTTTCCGATTTTCAATACATAGTATTTAAAAAGATTGATAATTATTTTAAAACTGGAACAAGTTTACTTCTTCACGGGGTTACAGGAAGTGGGAAAACTGAAATTTATATTCAGTTAATTGCTCAACAGTTAAAGAAGAATAAGAAAATATTGTATCTGCTTCCAGAGATAGCTATTACAACTCAAATCATCCAACGTTTGCAATCTTTCTTTGGAGACAGAGTTGGAGTTTACCATTCAAGGTTTAATCTTTCTGAGCGTACAGAATTGTGGTATTCAATGATAAATAAAAAACTGCATCAATATGATATAATTTTAGGAGCAAGATCTGCTATATTTCTTCCATTCAAAGATTTGGGTTTAATTATTGTAGATGAAGAGCACGAGAATTCTTATAAACAGATGGATCCTTCACCAAGATATCATGCTAGAGATGTTGCTTCAAAAATGGCTCAAATACATAATGCTAAATTATTATTGGGATCTGCGACACCAAGTATGGAAATGATGGAGTTAGTAGAGCAAAAAAAGATTGGTTATGTGGTTTTAGATAAGAGATACCATGATGTTTCTATGCCAGAAATACAGTGTGCAGATTTAAAAGTTGCTCATAAAAAGAAAAAGATGCGAGGAATATTTACTCCAATGCTATTGGAAGCTATTCAAGATACAATAAGAGAAAATAAACAAGTAATATTATTTCAAAATAGGAGAGGATATGCTCCCAGAGAAATGTGTATGGTTTGTAGCTGGACACCAATGTGTAAAAAGTGTGATGTAAGTTTAACTGTCCATAAATACAATCCCATAATGAAATGTCATTACTGTGGATACACCATTAAACAAGTAGAAATTTGTGGTGCATGCGGTTCGCCAAAAATGTCAAAATTGGGAATAGGAACACAAAAAATTGAAGAAGAGCTTTTTAAGCATCTAGGTAAAGAAATTAGAGTTAAAAGAATGGACTGGGATACAACTAGGAAAAAGTCATCTTTTCAGAGTATTATTGACCAGTTTGAACAAAAAGAAATTGACATTTTGGTAGGTACTCAAATGGTCAGTAAGGGTTTAGATTTTGATCATGTTGGATTGGTGGGAGTAATGCAGGCAGATGATTTATTACATTATCCCGATTTTAGAGCATATGAGCGTTGTTTTCAACTTCTTACCCAGGTAAGTGGCAGAAGCGGTAGAAAAAATGAAAGAGGAAAAGTTATTCTACAAACTTTTGATCCATATCATTGGGTAATTAAAAAGGTAATGGAATATGATTTTAAATCTCTTTATAAACAAGAATTAGCAGACCGAAAACATTTTAAATATCCACCATTTTATAAATTAATAAAATTAGTTTTGATGCATAAAAATTCTAATCATTTAAAATTGGGAGCTTGGGGCTTAGCACATATACTTAAAACAAGACTTGGAGAAAGGGTCTTAGGGCCAGAATTTACCATTATTCCAAGAATAAATAATTACTACAACCAGCAAATACTTTTGAAGGTAGAGAATTCTTTGTCATTAAGTAAGGTTAAAGAGTTTGTCCAAGAAAGTATAAATCGTTGGTCAAAGATGGATGGCAGTAAATCTATAAGGGTAAAAGTAGATGTAGATCCAATGTAAATTTAATTATATTTTTCTAAATTGAAAATGATTTAAAAGTTCCTCAGTGATTAAATTGTTTACTTTCAAATTTTAACTTCATCTATGTTTTTAAACCAATAATTTCTAATTTTAGACTATATTATTTTTTTTTGAAAAAGTTCACATCTATATTCTTTCTTTTATTTGCTTTTTTCTATTTCAATGCTCAATTAAACCCTGACAGCATTGAAGTGGTAAGAGGAAAATATGGTACTCCACATATTTTTGCAAAAACAGACAAGGAAGTTGCCTACGGTTTAGCTTGGACTCATGCAGAAGATAATTTTAAAACAATTCAAGAAACCTTTCTTCCATCAAAATATATGATGGGTAGATATCAAGGAAAAGAAGGTGTTCAGCTAGATTATATCTCGCAATTACTTAAATGTGAAGAATTAGTTGATAGAGAAATAGATAATTTGTCTCCTGAAGTTCTGGAGGTTGTTGAGGGATACGTTCAAGGTTTAAATGCATTTGCAAAAAAATTCCCAGATCAAGTTCTGGTTAAAAAATCTTTTCCTATGACTAAAAAAGAATATCTAGTTGGATTCAATTTTATAATTCATTTCTTTTCAGATATTTCAAAACTTTTAAAAGATTTTTATTTAAATAATATTCCTTTAATTCAAGATACATCTTTAAATAATATTGGATCCAATGGTTTTGCATTCAGTAAGAGTAAAACCAAAGACCAAAAAACTTACATAAATATTAATACGCATCAACCATTAGAAGGTCCTTTTTCTTGGTATGAAGCTCATCTTTGTAGTGAAGAAGGGTGGAATATGGTTGGAGGTCTTTTTCCTGGTTCCCCTTTTCCATTTATTGGGACTAATCCAAGCCTAGCTTGGACACATACTTACAATTTCCCTGACCTAATAGACATTTATCAAATGGAAATACATCCAAATAAAAAAAAATATTATAAATATGATCAAGAGTGGAAGAAATTTGAAATCTCGAGAGCTAAACTTAAATTCAAATTAAAAAATGGATTAGTTATACCATTAAGAAAAAAAATTCTTTGGAGCGAATATGGTCCGGTTATAAAAAATGATAGTGGGGTGTTTTCTTTTCATCTTTCTTCTTTAGAAAATATTTCGGCCATTGATCAGTGGTATCAAATGAATAAAGCAAAGAATTTTGAAGATTTTAAAAGAGCTTTAAAAATAATGGGAATACCCAGATTTAATATTATTTATGCAGATAAAGAAGATAATATATTTTATATGAGTAATGCATTAATTCCTTTACGAGATACTAATTATAATTGGAAGCTTACTTTGCCAGGAAATACTTCAAAAACAAAAACCAATGGATATTATTTTTTCAAAGATCTTCCACAATTGGAGAATCCTATTTCTGGTTATATTTTCAATACCAATAACAGCCCCTTCAATTGTACTGAAAACGAGTATAACTTAAAAGAAGAAAATTATCCTAAAAGTTTGGGTTACAGAGAGAATTTCAATAATAGAAGTTTAAGATTTGAAAAACTTATAGATGGTTATGAAAAAATTAATTACGAAGATTTTCTGACAATTAAATACGATCAAGAATATGCTAACCCAATATTTTGTCCATTTAAAATAAATAAAATTTTTGAAGTAAGTTTTAATGATTCTGCTCAAGTAGTAGATATTCTTTCTATTATTCAGTCTTGGAATAGAAAAGCAAATGTAGATAATATTGGAGCAGCTCAGTTTAGTATGTTTTACAAAAACTTGAGAAAGAAACTTAAGAAAATAAAGTTTGATTTTGATAGTGAAATACCCGATTCTTTACTTTTTGAAAGTCTTAAAAAAACAAAAAGTCAAATACTTAGCAATTTTGATAATTTAAATATTTCTCTTGGCGAATATCAAAAGCACGTTAGAGCAGGTATTGAAATTCCTATTGGTGGATTAGTAGATATGATAGCTGAATCTTCATCAAGTAAATATAAAGACGGTATGGTTAAAATCGTTAAAGGAGATTCCTATATTATGCTCGTTAAGTTTGGAGATGAACTGCCAGAAATAGAAACTGTGTTGCCATATGGCATTAGTAATCATCCTAAATCTCCACATTTTACTGATCAAATGAATCTATATGCAACTCAAAAAAGAAAAAAAATGACTTTAGATAAGTCAGAAATATATAAAAATGCATCTAATATTTACCATCCAAAATAATGTTGCGTTTATTTTTTTTTTAAATTGAAGATGATGAATTTAATTTATGTTAAGATTATTCTTTTTTATTTTATTGACTTTTAAGGTTTTAACTTCCTTTTCACAATGTGTTATAGATACTAGTTATACTGTCCCAGGTATTTACCCAAATCCTCTTCCAGATGGATATGTTGGTCAACCATATTCTGAAGATATTACTTTTATTATGCCTTTAGATACTATGGGTGCTGTTATTCAAAACTTTGAAATTGTTAGCATTGGTCTTCCTGTAGGCCTTGGTTGGGTTTGTAATAATCCTACAAATAATTATAATCCTCAAAACAATCAATATGGATGTATCAATGTTTATGGCACACCATTATTGTTGGGTCAATACAATGTAAATGTAAGTGTCTTGGTAGATGTGATTTCATCAGGCCAAAGCATAGATAACATTCCTATTGATTTTCCAATCTCACTTAATATTAATAATCCAACTCTTGGAAATTCTGGTTTTTCTTCATCACAAATTTTAGGATGTGTTCCTTTAGATGTTAATTTTACCAACAATAATCTAGGTCTTTTACAATATTTTTGGGACTTTGGAAATGGACAAACCAGTACTTTGGAAAACCCATTAACTCAAACTTATAATCAAACTGGTGATTTTCCTGTTTATTTTGAAGCTTACAATAATTTAGATACTACAGATCTTTACACATTAACAAGTGTTACCATAAATAGTATTTCTGGAGGTTGGGGTCCAGAATGGATTCCTTTTGTTTATACTTCTAATAAACCAGATCCTTATTTTATATTAAGAGAAAATGGAAATTTAATTTACCAATCTAATTTTGTTTTAAATGACAATGGCCCTAATACATGGAGTGTTAATATTAACTTGCATTCCGATAGTATTTATACTATTGATGTGATGGATGCAGATCAGACAGCAGCATCTGCTAATGCTTGGGAACTTACTTTTGGATCAGACGATTATATTGGCTATTACACAATAGATTTTCAAAGTTGTAATTTGTGTAATGCAGGAAACGATGCTGTTATTAGTGATTCTATAATTTATCAGCAAATATTACCTGTTCCTTCTGTTCAAAGTGTGGATACTATTAGAGTAGGGTACGAACCTGGAAAACCAAATATTGTTTACGATTCAGTTAGTTATGTTATATATACAGATTCTGTAAATTATTCGTTACAATGGTATGTAGATACCAATTCCTTGGTTGGACATACCAATCCAATAGATACTATTGATCAATCAGGCTACTACTACGTAAGAGTTTATAATAATTTTGGATGTTTTAATAATTCAGATTCTGTAAGTGTGGTTTATTGTGATCCAACAGTTGGATTTAATATTGATTTGGATGGTGCAGCAAATTTATATGTGACAAATTATTTAAATGGATATACTATTAATTGGTTAAATAATGGACAAATTATACAAGGATTATCATCAAATCTTATTAGTCCTACTGTAAGTGGAGATTATCAAGCTCGTCTTTCAACTCTTGCTGGATGTAAATATTTTTCTAATATTTATTCTTATTCAGTATCAATAGATGATATTGTTTCAGAATTTAAAAGCTATCCAAATCCTTCTAATGAACAATTTGTTTTTTCCTGGACAGATAATAAAATAAAATCTTTAGAAATATTCAACTTTTATGGTCAAAAAATAGATGAATTAAATCTAGATTTTTCTCCCAAAATTGTTAATACCTATGGATATTCCGAAGGATTTTACTTGCTTAAAGTCAATTATCTTGAAGACAATTCTTTTTTTTATGTTAAGCATTTAGTTAGACATTAAATTTTCTTTCAAACTTTATTCTATTTTCGCAACTTAATTAATTTTAAATATGCTGAATTACACTATTTATGAAAATAAAGAAACTTCAAAGTGGGTAACTTTTATTCATGGTGCTGGAGGAAGTAGTTCTATGTGGTTTAGGCAAATTAGATCATTTAAAGAAAAGTTTAATGTTTTATTAATTGATTTAAGTGGTCATGGAAAGAGTAAGTCTAGATTCAGCGAAAACAGCAAAGAGGGTTACACTTTTAAATTAATATCAGGAGATATTGTTGAGGTTTTAAATAGTTTAAGTATAAAAAAAGCTCATTTTATTGGTGTTTCTTTAGGGACAATAATAGCAAGAGATATAGCAGATAGATTTCCAAATTTAGTTGAGAGTTTGGTCTTGGCTGGAGCTATTCTAAAGTTTAATATTCGTTCAAATATGCTAATGATTTTTGGAAATTTCCTTAGGTCTATTGTACCGTATATTCTATTGTACAAGCTAGAAGCTTTTATAATTATGCCAAAAAAAAACCATAGAGAGTCAAGATTATTGTTGGTGAGAGAATGTAAAAAATTAAACCAAAAAGAATTTATAAGATGGTGTAAATTAACTAGAGGAATTAAAAAAGTTCTCAAATCACAGAGGCAAATGGACATTAAGACACCATCACTTTATATAATGGGAGCGGAGGATCATATATTTTTACCCTCTATTAGAAAGGCAGTATCGTCTTTTACCAATGCCCAATTATATGTAGTAGAAAATTCTGGACATGTAGTAAATGTTGACCAGCCAAATAAATTTAATGATAGGGTAGTAAAGTTCCTAAAATCTCTAGACTTAGAATCTTCTAATTGAGAAAGAAATAAATTATTTCACATTTTGTTATAACATATTTTTTATTAGCATATTTGCTGAAATTCTTGCTCAATGAAGTTTAGGTTATTTATTAGTTTTTTCTTCTGCCTTTTTTCTTTTACCTATATTGCTCAAAAAGGTCAATTAATTGGAAAAGTTATTGACGAAAAATCTAATTCTCCTATTTTGTATGCAACTGTTAGTCTGCATAATTATTTAGATACTTCTCTAATTAATGGAGTAATTACAGATGCACAAGGAAAATTTAAGATTCAAGATATTGTTCTTAATTATTCCTATCTACTAAAATGTTCCTTTATTGGTTATGAAACCTATTTCAAAAGGATAGATTTCAAAAATGAAAAATCGATAACCTTAGGAGATATTTTTATTTCCCCTTCTATAGAGTTGTTAAAAGGAATAGAGTTAATAGCAGATAAGCCAATGGTTACTTATGAAATAGATAAAAAGGTGGTAAATGTTGAGCAGATGAATACCGTTACTTCACAAACTGCTGTACAGGTTTTAGCCAATATTACCAGTGTTTCGGTAGATATCGATGGCAATGTTTCTCTTCGAGGTTCTCAGGGATTTACACTTTTAATTGATGGTAGGCCCTCTGCTATGCCTAATTCAGAAGCATTGCAATTAATTCAGGCTAGCAATATAAAAGATATTGAAATTATCACCAATCCATCTGCAAAATACGATGCTGAAGGAACTGCAGGTATCATTAATATAATTCTTAAAAAGAATATTTTGCAAGGAGTTTCTACTCTTATTAATGTTAATGGTGGCAATTCTGCTAACGGAAGCGATTACTTGAACTATGGCGCTGATTTTTTAACCAGTATTAATAAAGAAAAGCTAAAATTAAATATTGGAGGTCAGTGGGTTAATAGAAATAGATTTAGAGATATTGAGCAAATTAGAAAAACTGTAATATTGGGAGAAGAATCTCAGGTTGTTAGCCAAGGTTTACATAGGTATTTTGGTACTAATTATGGAGGGAATGCTGTGATGGAATACCATCCTAATGAGAGCAATTTCTTAAGTGTTGGGTTAAGCGCAAATACTAGGCAGTGGAATGCAGCAGCTAACTATATTTTTAACGAGTTTTTAAATGATTCTCTTTTAAATTCTTATCAAAATCGGGAAAGAACTCTTAGAGATTTTTTATTTCTATCTTCTTCTTTGGCATACCAACATCTTTTTAATAAAGATAAAGAACACTATATTTCTTTAACCTCAAATTATAATTTATATGATGGGAAAGAAGATGCTCAGGCAGAATTTTTTAATGAAAATGAGAGCCAAGAAGGTGGTAACAGAAATACTGAGGTTGGGCCCACCAATGCGGTTCGTTTAAGTTTAGACTACCAACTCCCATTAGAAAACAAAATGAAATTACAGTTTGGTGCAAGAACTGATTTTGGGTTTAGTCGAGACGATCAAGATTCTTACATATATGATATTAATTCAGAAGAGTATTTAAGATTAGATTCATTTTCTACAGATGTTAAATACACTCAAAATGTATATGCTGGATATGGAATTATAAATGGTAAGCTTAATGAAAAGATTGGTTATCAAATTGGCGTTAGGGTAGAGTATACCAATCGTTTTATATCGTTAACTAATAGTTCTTTAAATGCTTCAATAAATAGATTAGATTGGTTTCCTTCTGCACATTTTTCTTATAAATTGAATAGTAAAAATCAATTTATGGCCAATGCTTCTAGAAGAATCAATCGTCCAAGAAGTTGGCATTTAGAGCCTTTTATTTCTTGGGAAGATCCATATACTGTGAGGCAGGGAAATCCAAATTTATTACCAGAATATATTCAGTCCTATGAGTTTGGGTATATAAGAGAGCTTAAAAAAGGGAGTTTTTCTTCTGAATTCTATTTTAGAAATATCAAAAACATGAGACAAAGAATTCAAGAAGTATATGATGTTAATGTTATTGTTAAAAGACCAGTTAATGCAGGTGTGTCTCAGTCTTTAGGTGGTGAGTTTACTTTTAGTAATAAAGTGGTTGATTGGTGGAGTTTTGATTTGGGACTTAACTTATTTTATTACAAGGTGGAAGGAGATGCTCTTGTTTCTACAATTAACCAAGAAAGTTTTACTTACAGAGGAAGATTATCCAATAGTCTTATTTTGCCTAGGGATTTTAAAATTCAATTTATTGCCAATTTTATTGCCGATGTAGTTACTGTTCAGGGAATAGATAAAGGATATACTACTTATGATTTAGCTATTAAGAAAGATTTTAGGAATGGCAAAGCCTCAGCTACTTTTCAGTTTAGTAATATTTTTGCAAGTGAAAGGCGAGAAACAATAATCGATACTCCTTCGCTTTATTCTTATAGATTAGCAACACCAAGATGGCCTTTTATTTCATTATCTCTGTCTGTAAAATTAAATAATTTTAATAATTTAGATAAAATAAAAACTGAAAAAGGTTCTGAATTTTAGTTGTTTTTTAAACTTAGCTGCGTTTTCAACAATTGTTAATAACGTATGTTCGTAAAGTGTTGATACAAAATAGGTTATTTATTCTTGTTTAAATTAAATATTGTAGTATGTTAGCATTGTTAAACGAGAGATGAGAAGAGCATGAAAGTGCATCATTTTGAAAATCCAATACGTTTGACAGCTGTTGTGAAAGAGACATAGAGACCTTGTTCTTTTTGTTTTGAAAGATTTATCCAAAAACAAAGCTTCAAGATTTATCAAAAAGAAATTTTTGATATTTAGGGAGGATTTTCTAAGTTAAAGTATTGAAAGATATTTTAATAAATAAACATTTGAAACGTAGTTTCGAAGTTTAATCAAGTTTTGCGCGCAAGTGTATCACAAGATAAATGACAGATAGTGAAAGTTTCTTAGGAAATGAATAGCCTTAAGCTTCAAACTGTAGTTTTTCAGTCAGGTCAAACTGATTTATGGCGAAATTATCGAAAGATGGTTTCGCCTTACTGTTTTTATAAGTAGGCCATGCTTTTAAATGTGTAAATTTTTTATATTAAAATACTTTTAAATTTCACGCTTTATAATTTTTTGTGAATCTCCTCTGTTGTTTTTTTTTTAAAACTAACTCATTTTTCCTTAAAAGTTGTATATTTACCCCTTATGAAATTCAGAGTTTTATTTTTTGCTTTACTTTCAGGCTTAATTTTCTTTAACTCTTTGAGTGCTGCTACATTTACTTGGACAGGTGCTTCGGGTGTCGATAATAATTGGAACACCCCTGGTAATTGGGACATTGGTGCTGGATATCCAGGTTCAAACCTGCCAACGTTAGATGTTGTAATTATTAATGGTGGCACTCCTCAAGTAAATGTTGATGTTACTACAGGAAATGTAACAATTAACGGAGGAAATTTAACAATAAATGCTTCTACTACACTTGATATTGATGGAAATATCCATATTGATGGAACTTTAACTTTTTCTGCTAATACTTCTGAATGTGATGTTTCAGGAGATTGGGATGATGTTGATGGGACTTTGGCTTATACTGTTGGTGCTCCAGCTGTGTATTTAACTGGAAATGGAACTATAGCATCTAATCCTACTAATGTATTTATGAGACTTTATATTGAAAATGGTCTATACACTGCTGCCTCAAATCTAACAATTAATTCTCATTTTCGAATACAAAATAATGGCCAATTTGACGTTAGCACATTTACTATTAACCAATCAAGCGCATCTGCTCAATTTTTAGTTGGTTCAGGATCTTCATTACTATTTGGTAATACAGGCACATTAAATTCTGATACTCGTGCTACTGGATTTAATTCTACAGATGGTACAATTACTTTCACAGCTGCTGGGACACTAAAGATAGCAGCAGAGAATGCATCTATAGGTACTTTTAATCCAGGAACTGGAACTGTTGTCTATGATAGAGATGATGGTATAGGAAATGATCAAAATATTGTAAATGTCACATACAATAACCTTGAAATAGACGGGTCTGGAGATAAAGATGTAGGTGCTAATTTAACTGTAAATGGAAATTTGACCATTACCAATGGAACATTTGATTTGACCAATAATGGATTAGGTAATTTTGATTTGGCTTTATCAACAGATTTTTCAATGGCCAATGGTTCACTTACAGCAGGTACTAGCGATGCACATACAGTTGGTGGATCTTGGGCTGAAACTGGAGGAACATTTGCTCCAACTGCTGGAACATTTACTTTTAACGGAGATGGTAAAACAATAACTCAGTCTGGAAATAACTTTTTCAATTTAACAATAGCAGCAGGGACGAAGACAGCAGGAAGTGA
>Ga0315315_10000057_pt1 | contig 80774 bp, 80 predicted proteins | sample M140m3416metaG_FD_203699 | JGI IMG/M metagenome (GOLD analysis project Ga0315315, IMG submission 203699) | Ammonia-oxidizing marine archaeal communities from Monterey Bay, California, United States - M1 40m 3416 | ecosystem: Environmental > Aquatic > Marine > Intertidal zone | place: USA...
GCTTACGTTGCACAGTAGACGCCAAGACACCACTTGTGTGTATATCCGTCTCTTCTACTAACAGTTCGTCGTCAGATTTGTTCTGGGTAAGTAAAGGATTGTGCTTACGTTGCACAGTAGACGCCAAGACACCACTTGTGTGTATATCCGTCTCTTCTACTAACAGTTCGTCGTCAGATTTGTTCTGGGTAAGTAAAGGATTGTGCTTACGTTGCACAGTAGACGCCAATACGCTACTTGTGTGTATATCCGTCTCTTCGACTAACAGTTCGTCGCCAATCACGCCTTGTAAAACTAATTGTTTTGGACATCGATCATAATTATGTAATAATACATATTCAGGGGTTTGCTCTTGAAGTGTATAGTCATAATCGAATTCATTCATAGTGTGTGTTTCATCAAACATAATTTTACCCGAATGATCCCGACGAGGTTGAAATGGTTCTAAAATATATTCGCGAGGTTCTTTTGTATCATTCATTTCGAATAAGATGCTTGGTGTTTGTATGGTCATGGAATTTGTTGGTCGGGTTGCTGCACGAACAAGGCCATTAAACGAGGGTTGTTTCGCACCAAGTTGTTTTACTTTTTTAGGTGCTGCTCGATTAAGCATGGGTCGTTGTAATGGATTTTTACCCTTTTGCTTCTGTTTCTGCTTTTGTTTCTGTAATTGCTTCTGTTTCTGTAATTGATTTTGTTTCTGTTTCTGTAATTGATTTTGCTTCTGTTTCTGTAATTGATTTTGCTTCTGTTTCTGTAGTTGCTGTTGTTTCTGCTTTTGTTGGTGAAGTGCATTTGTTGGTTTTTGTATTGCAGGATTTCCATTTGACCAAAATGTTGCTAAAATACTTTGGTTTGGAACTCTATTCATCATAATATCTCTATTGTATTATGATAAAACATCGTATCTTAGAGTTATTTTTTCTTTTGCGTTTCCTTTTTGTTCTTCTTTTCTTTCTTATCTTTTTTCGTGATTCGCGCTGTTTTTTTCCCATCTTTGTGATCTTGGACAGCTTGCAATAATAAGTTGAATTTATCTTCATCGAGCATTCTATCTTCGTCATCTTCTTCGATATGATAGAGTGGGTCTTCTTCGTATTGTATAGGCATTTGTGATTGTAATAACATGGCGGGTATTCCTAAATTACGGAAGCGATCAAATTCTGACGTTTTTGCACCATACAAATCCATGGAGCTCGCGTTTTGTCTTGGACAATTCATACTTTCTAAATGCTTTTTGGTTGAATAATTACACTTTCCGTCAATACATTCGATATGTAAGAGAGGCATTGCTATAAGATAAACATAGATAGTTGCACATCAAACACGCGCTATTTCTGTGTTTTACAGGCACATCAAACACGCGCTATTTCTGTGTTTTACAGGCACATCAAACACGCGCTATTTCTGTGTTTTATAAGACCGTTTAATATCTTGGACTGTTTTGATTTCACGATGTTCTTTTAGATAGTCAATTACAAAATCGACTTGTTCTGGATCCGTCATCAATGTGGCTAAATGAGTTTCTAAAAAAGTAAAAGTCAACGGTGAATAATCCTTTTTCTCATAAACTCTCAAATCACCGTCGTGAATACCGATCTTTTTATGAATCATTTTGTTTTTGTCTAAATAATCACATATATCGGTGCTTAAATGTTGTTTTTCTTCGCGCATTGTTTTCACCTTTTCATGGATCATTTTCAATTGTGTGTCTAACACAACCCATCTTTTCACCTTGGACACAAAAGGATCTTGGACTTGCAATGATTGTTCTGAGGTATTCATTTGTATATGTTATACAAATGAATTTCATTAATTCATTGGTTTAGGGCTAAGATGAGTGGGTAATGTAGGGAATGGAGGATCACGGTTGTTTCCTCCCCTCATACTGCGGCGTCTTCTCATAGATTTGCCCTTGTAACCCTTGCGACCCTTGCGACTATACATTTGGTTGGCGGCGACCAAGGCAGCTGGGACAGCAATCGCAGTTAAACCGGATCCTCCGTGTTTCTTTCCGCGTTTTTTCTTGGGGTATTTACCACCAGTCATACCACACGCAGATTTACCAGTGAATAAGTTGGTAGAATTGTTGGAAGGTGCAAACATATCGTGATTTAGTTTAGCCAATGCGGTTTCGGGTCCTCCAAAAGAGACCAATCCGCATCCGGATGTACCGGAACAACCTCCACCGCGCATAGTTCTTCTACGATGTTTTGTGTGAGAGCCACTACGTCTTCTTTGTTTTGTGTGATGCTTGGGCATTCTGTATATATATTACCCAAGATAATTCCCAACTTGCATTTCAGAAGCTACATAGAACCCCCCTAAATGATTTAAAACGCGTATTAACAATATCAAAATGGCTAAAATAATGAATGTGAGGAATACGTGATAAACGCACAAGAACCATAAATAAGGATAGGCTTCATTGTAGATCATACTTCCTACCGGTTGGATAATTGCCCGCACGTCTTGACGAGTATCTTCACTATGTAAAAATTCAATGCATCGATCGCGAATAGATTTCATATAAAAATAGTTCGTATATATTTAATTTAACAGGACAAAAGGGTTGTGAATACTAAACGAATATGAATGCGTCGAGGCTATAAAACAAAAATATCCAGACACACTATTACTATAATGAGTGCATCAATACATAGTGCTAATAATCAATTTGATTTTAATAAGTTGGTATTAACACCACCTACGGTAATGTCTGGTGGGAATTATTTTATTCGTTACGTGATGAACGGTGCACCACTTTACATACAACCACCTAAATGTAAAACGAAAGGAGGAATCTCAAAATCAGGCAAACGTCAATATACAGATTTATTATTCACAAATGAAAATTCGGATTTCATTCAATGGATGGAAGATTTAGAAGCACATACGTGCAATGCGATTTACGAAAATCGTGAAAAATGGTTTGAAACGGAAATGGAATTATCTGATGTGGAGAATTATTTCGCGTCTCCATTGAAAATTTACAAATCGGGCAAGTTTTATTTAGCACGAACTAATATTTCGGCACGTTTAGGCAAAATCAGTCTGAAAATTTACAATGAAGAAGAAGAGGAAGTGGAAGCGGATACGATTGACGAAAATACTGAAGTGGTGACTATTGTAGAGGTACAGGGAATAAAATGCTCTGCGCGAAGTTTTCAAATCGAAATCGAAGTCAAACAAATGATGACCGTTTCTCCCAAAGAATTACTCTTCGAGAAGTGTCTTTTAGGCAATAAACCGAAAGGGGGGGAAAATGAACACGATGACGAGGAAATAATGGCGAATGAAGAGGAAAAGGAAGAACAGGAGGAAAATGAGGAATCATTAATGGTGCATAACGAAGAACAGGAGGAAAAGGAGGAATCATTAATGGCGAATGAAGAGGAACATGAGGAAAAAGAGGAACCATTAATGGCGAATGATGAATATCCAGAAGGTAATGACGAATCAGCTTCTTTAGAGAAAGAAGAACCAGATTTATTGGATTTCAAAAGTTTAGAAGAACCACCTATTTTAGAAGACTTTGAATTTGACTTGACTTTAGACAAAGTTGGAGAAAACGAAACAGTACAACTGAAACAAAGAAATGATGTTTATTATGAAAAATATCGTGAGGCGAGAAAAAAAGCAAAGATTGCACGTGACCTGGCTCTAAGGGCTTATTTAGAAGCCAAACAAATCAAACAAACATATTTGTTGGATGACTATAGTGACGACAGCGATGACGATGCATTTTTGGGAAATTACGTAGAAGAGGATGGCGCGAAGGCAATTTAGAGTATTCAATCTGAATTATTGAATATTATACATAGAGGTGGACTTCTTAAAAATTTTATCCATGCTTTATATAAACGGAATGTTCAAGCAATTGACTAACTTTGTGAAGTCCGAAAATGGAAAATGGATTTTTGTCGTAGCCGTTGTTTTACTTGCGATATGGTCATTGATGTCTTACTCCAACGGTAAGGGTCAAGTGTTAGATAATATGTATGCTAAACAGCAGGCTGTAAAGCCTTCTTCAATGAGTCTTCGACAAATGGGACAACCTCTTGCTGAGAGCGGTTCCTATTCTGAACCCACCACTATCGATGTCCCTCCTACAGGTGCATCGGATTATTCCGCACAGGATGTAGTCAATCCCCAGGATTTACTTCCTAAAGATGAGAAAAGCCAATGGGCCGCATTAAACCCTGTCGGTGAAAGCAACCCTGTTATTCCTGATGTAATTTCTGCAGGCGGTTTAATTGGTCTCGACACAGTCGGACAGACATTAAAGAATGCGAATCTTCAACTCCGCTCCGATCCAACCATTCAAAAACAGAATGTGGGTCCTTGGAATAATAGCACATACGAAGCTGATTTAGGACGTGTTCCTCTTGAACTTGGATGTGCTTAAGTAAAATATTGATACTAAAACGATAGAGTAACTAGTTTATCGTTTTATAACATTTAGGTTTACCATTTTATATGTAGATTGGGTTTTTGTTCCTTTAATATATAATGGACAAAGTCGACGCATTTACGTATATTTTGTTCGGTCTCATTATTAGCGTTTGTCTCTATATTTATTTGAATTCCGACACATTCCAACTGAAATGTATTGTATCTACGGTTGACGGAAACAAATACTGCGTGCGAGAACGTGACCGTGTCCAAGATGCAGCGGATATGTTGGCGAAAGTCAATGTAAAATGCAAGCAATTGGTTGATTACACTGATAAAAAACACGGCGGGAAGGAAAATGTGAAACGATTGAAAGAAGGTTACAATCCCCAACGTGTAGCAGAAACTCTCCCTACTAGTGAATATACTGCTTATAGTGAAAACAAGGGCGAGAAACTAGCCTTTTGTTTAAATAAAAAGAGAAAGGGTGAAGATCAATTGATTGATGAACATACATTGATGTTTGTAGCCATTCATGAATTAGCCCATATTGCGACAAAATCGGTTGGTCATAAGACGGAATTTTGGGACAATTTCAAATTCCTCTTGGAAAATGCAAATGAAGCCGGTATTCACGTTCCGAAGGATTATAAAATAGAACCAGCAGAGTATTGTGGTATGGATATTCACGACAACCCCTATTATGATAATTAAGAGTCGCCCACCTCGTGCGAAGAATAAGACAAAAACATCAGTCCATATAATATAATGGACAACGAAACCGAACCAAATAGTAATACAATAGATACGAATATTACTATTCCTGTCCAAGATATTTACAAAATCAATATATTGGATAAAGATGGACAATTAGAACGAATACATATTTTTTGTGGGAACACACTCAATGAAAAAGACAATCACATATTATTTAGCGATATTCAATTGGCCTATTTTGCAGAAAAGAATGTAGACATTGTATTTGCCGACGCATTTATTTACAAAGACGACAGTATTCGCAAGACAAAACGTAAGATTGTCCAAGAAATCATTCGACACGCAAAAGAGACCAAAACAGGTATGTCTCAACTCTCCTTGGAAGAAATATACATGTTCTCCACTACAGAGCGCGATATTGATATGAATGACGTGTATCGCGATATTACAGCAAATGAAACCATTCCGCTCACTAAAGAACGTTTCTTTCAATATGCAATGAACTTGAATTTCGATCCATATAAAGTGAATACTGAAGTAGTGTCCGGTAAAAGCAATCCCGATTTATTAACCAAAGATGTGTTTACGTATGACGATTGGATGGCTCTTGACGTATCTGGACTTCATCAGATTTTTACACCGATTGGTATGAATTTTCAGGATCATTATGACGTGCAATTTCCAACAAATCCATATCACAATCAAATTTGGACAGAATCGGTGCGGTTCCAAATGTCGCCCAAAAATCCACTAATTGCATTTGAAAACAGTGTTTTGCTGGATTATACACAAACCAATGAAATAATGGTATGTTTAGCAAAATCCGCATATTTGTATGCGGCAGAACAGGGAATGAGCCAAGAATACATCACCGAATTGTATTATCCTCTTTTACAGAAACGCGGTATTGTTCGTGACGATTTACTTATGAATGCGTCGATCGAATTGGCCGATGCAACTGCCGCTTTAGAAACTGCACACAGCAAACGCCAAGATAGTATTTTACGCACATATCACGAAATTTATTGGGGACGAAAACCCGTAAATAAACGCGACGATCGTGAATTACCATATATTCAACGTGGAATTCGCAACTATTCTGTAGTATTGAAACCGAATGATTACAAACATTTGCTCCCATTGGACTTGCTGTTCAAACAACTCCATTGTTCAGAACAGATCCCGTTTATTAAGTTCAATCCAGGAAATCGTCGCGAAAACATGTATCGGCTCTTTTCAAAACAAGTCTCCAACAATGGGAAGAAAATACCCACTTTGGACGAGACCACGATTCTGCGATTATCGCGTGAATTGGCTCGTGGAAAGCAAATTTCACTCTATATTCACGGGAAAACACCCATTATTATGCACATATACTCGAACTCTTTTATCGAATTCACCGGAACGTTTCAAACAGCCATCGATGTTTCCAAGTTAGAAACGTTTATTATGGAAACAGTACAACCCGTATTACGAGATATTAATGGTGTTTTGCTGTCGACCGGTTATAAAATCCGAAATTTTGAAGGATTGAATAGTCCCAATATTGAAAATATCAATCTGAATTACGAATGCGTTTTGCAAATAGATACAAAAGTCAACCTTGAACAACAAATGCAATATTTAACCAGTATTTTTAATGTGGAAACTCAAGATGTGTCCAAGGGAGCGATTATGCGGTTTAAACGTGTCCGTAACTACACGGAAATGGATGCACAATCTGCTTTTATTAGTTCGATTTATAGTAGAACCGGAAATATCGAAGACGTTTTACAGGGTTTAGTGGAGAATTTTAATATGAGTGACGAAGAGGCCATCATCGTTTACGGCGAATTCACGTCCAGACATCAAATATTGAAGGATAAAATCTTGGAAAATCCCGGGTTTTTAACCGAAATGAAGATGCGTTCTATGAAAAATGAATTGGTCGTCAAAATTTCAGACATTCATTCTGTTGAATATATGGACGTTTTGCCGATTTATTTGGATACGATTTTGCGTATGTCTCAATATCCTAAAAGCACATCTGTATCAAGTGGGCAATTGAAAAAGTTCAAGATGAAACCTCGGAAAACAGAAGAGGTCGTAGAACCAGAAGTAGACAATGTGATTGTTTCTGGAGATGCGGAAACGTCTATGGAAATGTATAAAGTTCAACCTTTGCGATTTGGTGAAGATGATGACGAAAAGGAATATGAACAAACCGGAAATAAAATTTCACTCGATTATGCAGATGAATATGAATATGATGATGTTGACGATGAAGAAACTGGCGATGATGAAATATTTTATGGTGGAGGGAAAGAAGGCGAAGATGGCGAAGAAGGCGAAAAAGAGGAAGACAATGATGAAGAAGAAGAAGACAATGATGAAGAAGAAGAAGATAGGGAAGAAGAATATAATGCGAATATCGACGGTACGCCCATTAAAAATCCCAGCCCTTTTTTTCGAAAAATGCTGGATTTGGATCCCACGCTCTTTGTCACGGAAGAAACCAGTCGTTTTCCATTATATTCAAAGACTTGTCCGTCCGCCGATAAACGACAACCTGTTATTTTAACGGATGAAGAAAAACGTCGCATTGATGAGACCAACCCAGGTTCCTATGGAAAAGCATTACATTATGGTTCTACTGACGACAATAAAAATTGGTACATATGTCCAAGATATTGGTGTTTGAAGACGAATTCGAGCATAAGTGAAGAAGACGTTAAAGCTGGAAAATGTGGAGCTGTTATTCCACGCGGTGCAGACAAAGTTCCAAAGGGTGCTTATGTATATGAATTTAACAATCCCAAGATTCATATGAAAGACGGCAAAAATTACGTGCAACACGTTCCGGGTTTTTTGAAAAAAGACAAACATCCAGATAATTTATGCGCCCCCTGCTGTTTTGGTAAGGCATGGGATTCAAAAGATCAGGTCAAACGTAGAGAACAATGTGATTATGACGAAGGTGTTAAGACCAAAACGAAAAAAACACGTGAAACTGCCCCTACTTTTAAAACGAGTTCATATATTATCGGGTCAGTATCTTATCCGATTCCAGCGGAACGATGGGGATTCTTACCCATGTCGGTGCAATTATTTTTACAAACCGACAATAGTCTTGCGGTTGACCCACAAAATCCGGCACTTATTCGCCCGAATGTCCAATGTTTATTGCGACGTGGTGTCGAAAAGTCGGACAATCAATCTTTCATGGCGTGTATTGCATATTATTATAGTTACAAACACAATTTGCCCAAAATACCGACAATTGAAGAAATGCGTCTGATTGTGTCTTTGTCCATCGATTTAGACAAATTTATTCGGTTCCAAAACGGGAATTTAGCCTCTATTTTCCGCCCCGAAGTCATTGACCAAGGAAATATCAATATAGACAAATATTCAGAAACAGCCTTTTATAAATCCATCAATGTCCAAGATGAAACACAAGTCGAGTATTTAGAAGACGTAATTGCGGCATACGAAACTTTTGTAGAATTTTTACAAGACAATGGTTCGGTCATTGATTATACCTATTTGTGGGACATTGTGACGGAGAGAAATCCCAAATTAATGAAGGACGGGTTTAATTGGATTATTTTGAAATTAGCGGACAATGATGGAACCGAAAAAGTGCAAATGGTATGCCCATCCAACGCCTATTCTACTATGGAATATGACCCTAGCAAAGAAACAGTCATTTTGGTGCAACAAGGAACGTATTTCGAGCCAGTGCATTCCTATGAACAATTGGAAAGTATCGTCCATTCACGCACTGAAGAATTGGCCTATTCAATGAAGTTGGGCGAAAGTGTAACCAAAGGAAAAGTAGTTGATGAGAAAAATAATGTGGTGTATACAATAAAAACCGGTGAAACCAAGAAAACCGAAGTTGTCTTTAAAAAGGCTTTCTTGGAACATAGTGCAGTGAATGCGATTAAATCTATGCTGAAACTAATTAAACAGACTACAAAGAAATATTGCGCCCCTTTGTCTAGCATGCCAAAGAAATACAGCTTTAAGCGTAATATTACAGCCAATGAAATCGTGAATATTCTTAAAAACAAGGATTATAATGTGGAAGGTCAGGTCTTGAACTATAGAAATAAAGTGGTAGGGTTAAGAGCAAACAAGGAAAGTGACCAAGAATTACTTTACATACCTTGTTTTCCGTCAGCGAAATTAGAGAATATACAGAGTGTTTTTATGGATGACCCCGATTTATGGATGGATTATCGTAAAACACGCGACCGATTACTCGGTGTCTCTGTAGACACAAAAGGTAAAGTGATGAGTAAACCAAAAGTGAAGATTGTGGAAGATGGACTCGTTGTTGGATTTTTAACCGAGACGAACCAATTTGTTCAAATCAATCCACCGACACAACCCATTGATAGTGACGGCATTGAAAGTGTGAAACATTCCAGTTACGCAATGAAAGACGGCAAAAACGCGGATATAGTGCTTAGCACAGACAAAAAACAAGAGGAGAAACGTGTTTCTACTATACGTAATATTACATTGGAGACCAAGTTTTACAATTTGTTTCGCACAGTCGCTCGTATTCAGTTAAATGATTACACGAACCGCAAAATCCGCCAAGAAATTGTGTCTATGATTGATGATCCGTCGGTTACTTACCACAATAAAATCGGAATAATTAAGAAATGGTTGAAAGAATTACTGGAACCACACGTGTCTTTCCAAGCATTCGATGAAAATATTTTGGAACAAATCGAAAATGTGTTTTTATGCAACGCGGATGGCTGTAGCAAATCTCAACAATATTGTATGACTTCAGAACAGGGAACATGCACCACCCTTTTTCCGAAACATCATTTGTTAGGGGGTCGCGACAATGTGCGGGTGTATTATGGTCGACTAGCCGACGAACTTTTGCGATACAAGCGTATTCGTGTCTTTATGCTTCAACCGAAATCTTATTTGAACATTACACAATCTGATTTTTCAATTGACGACGACGAATTATTTTTGTTGGAAAGTGCGCTAAATCGCGATTATTTCCGCAATTTGGTGCCTTACAATACAGACAAATACATTTGGAATATTGAATATGATAATGCGCAACCGTCTATTTCGCAAAATTACCAAGATAATTTGACGTTGGCGGAACAAGAAGAATTGGTTGAAATGAATTCACATCAGAAATCGGGATTAAATCAATACATTATTGATTGCATCAAACAAACCAAACCGAATGTGATTGGGAATGAAAAACCCGGATCTTGGCGTCCTCTTTTTCCCAAAGAAACCAAAGAAATTGTCTTTGGAAAATCCATTATTTGCAGTTTTATTCCCCTGATTTACATTTTTCAAGAAATTCATTCAAAAACGGGTGTGTCTTTGCAAAATATTAAGACGTCATTGTGGAATGGATACAAGTCACTTATGGAAATTCCCGAGAATGGCGATAAAATAATGTCTATTTTGCGAAAACAGGGGAAACGCGATATGATGGATTCTGTGAAATCCGGAAAGAGCACGTTTGAACAAACCATTTTCAGTGATTATTACTATATTACCGATCTGGATTGGTGGGTGTTCTGTAAAGTTGCGAAAATGCCTGTGATATTGTTTTCATCCACTTCTTTGAAGTTTTTGCTAAATGGCGTGAATTGGTTACAATTAGGGGGACGAGGTATATCGAATGAAAAATTCTATTTTGTTCGTTCTCCTGTCGATATGAAATGGAACACGCCTCCTGCATATCACGTTTTACAACCCGCATTGAGTTTTTCCGAATTAAAGGGTGATATGTTTTTACGCGCGGAACGTGGGGAAGCACAATATATGCAAAATAGACAAGGTTTGGAGAGTTTTTTGGCGAAATTCCATTTGGTTACACGGAAATAGTTAGGTAAAAATGATTTGATTTTATGAAATCATCAAATCATTATGAATGAATTACTAGTCATCAAGATCATTCTCCTTGATACTCATGCTCAAAACTTACAACAACAATTATGCTTATTCAAATATTCAACACCCGGACACACCGTATCTACAAGTATTCCCCCTCTTTCAAAGAAAACTGGGAAACACTATGATAAGTAAAAAACAAGATAATGCTAAAAAGCACTGCGTGGATGACGGAATGGACAATTTTACTTCCCTTGATGGGCAATGTAATAACTGTTCCGGGGATCAACACGTAAAAAAGGGCAAAGATGTAAAGAAACGCAAGATAGTTCATTTTGGTATACTATAACAACATAAAAATAAACTATAGAATGTTTTCTCAATGAATTATATAGCCTGCGTACAATGATAAAAGAGCTGCCCCTTTTATTTCTGTATATTGCTGTTTTCGGATTTTCGGAATTGTTTTTACACATATTCTCAATGAAATCGATTCTCGCTCGAGCGTCTTTTTACCTATTATGTTTCGTTATAGCAATTTTGCTTGAAAAATACATAGAATAAAAAACAAGCAATATTATTTGTGTTTTATTCTCATTTTGACTATACGTCAACTTTATACAAATATTTCATTATTCTAAAATCCGGCGTCGTAATCATCGTCACATACTCCTGCGTCTCCCGTAGTATGAATGTTGGCGACATTATTGCGAATAGTAATACTAGATTTAGTGCATTCGCCTTTATCGACAGACTGACCAAATGCATCTTCAATACTCTGTGGTTTGTCTGCAGATACATCAAATGCGTCCATATCCTCCATAGCCTTCATATCCAACACCAATTGGAATGCACCCGTTCCGTAATTACCGAGCTGACCACACATAATATTGGATGAAACTCCGCGCATATGATCAAAATCGCCGTGACGTGCTGCATTCAAGAAGACTTCTGTATGAACTTCAAACGTTGCTTTTGCAACAGGTCCAACATTATCATTCAATAATCCAGAGCGGAAGATCGGAACCATATTGTGATTGCACGTCATACGGTCACATAACAATCCCAAATGATGGTAGTTAATATAAACACCACTAAATTCCATGACCTCCATCATCTCATTTTGTATCATTTGGCGAGCAGCTTCAATACCCAAAACATTGAATACTTCGCGAATATCATTGCTAAGCATACGAGTGGGATCGACATAGTCAAGAGCCATTGCTTCCAACATATTGGTGCCGGTTGTATCCAATACCCAAATATCGTGTTTTACGAACTTACCATCATCCTTTTTCAAAGGCATTTCCTTGTCCTTAGCAACATCGTAGACACCCTTTTTAATTGCAGGCATTTGCTCCACTTTCTTTACGGAATTCTGGATCTTGCGTGCAATCACATTTTCAATGTTATTCACGCCACGCAGCACAATGTTATTGAGCAAGGCGTCCTGGAAGTTCTTGAGCAAATATATTTCGTCGGATTGGTCCAAAGTTTCAGCGACACCTTTCTTCTTATTCTTACCAAAGATGGCGCTGTTTACACGAATACGGAATACTAATTTATCGCTATTGTAATCAGAGAATACACAAGCAACTTCGCCTCCATATTGGCTATTGTTGATGGCGAAATGGATGTCGTCCATGGTGATGTTCTTGTCTAGAAGTGTCTCAGCGTCCATTTCCATACGAACAATCCACATAGAACGCGTAGGTGTTTGTCCGATCTTATTTAACTCAATATCTTCCTCTGCTAGACATCCGTCCATCATTTTCTCAAATTCGTTATATTGTTCCATCAACAATTGATCTTCATCAATATTCGTTGTCTGAGAACTGGGGTCAAAACAGATTTGGATAGTTTTCACGACATCAACCAATTTCGTATGCTCCATCATAGTTGCATATGTGGTTGCCTTGTCTTGATCATCTTCGTCAATCGATTTCAAATAGACAGTGAGAGAAGGGTTTTTTGGGTTCTTTGTTAGACGCAAGATCTCCTCAATACGAGGCACACCACGAGTCACATTGGATTTACTAGATACACCGGCCAAATGGAATGTATTCAATGTAAGTTGTGTAGTTGGCTCACCAATGGATTGACCCGCAATCACACCCACCATTTCTCCTGGATGAACGAGCGCCTCTTTATGCTTTAGGGCAATTGTCTCTAATAGCACAGTGAGTGCTTTGCGATGGAAACGCTTATTGACCAACAGCTCTTTGGGTGAGAGGTAATAATAATACATAATCTTGAATAGCCGAGTCAAAGGTGCATACGTCATTTGATTCATACGCTGGAAATTGTCTTCTATCAATTCGAATGCTTCTAGGGGGGTAATATCGACAATACTATTCGAGTTCAATCCCATTTGTCCCTGCACATTCACAATCAAGTTCTGGAAGGAAACCGGCATGGAAATATTGTTCTCATTCTTATGTTTAAATACATTACTAACTAGTTCGTCACGTGCATCCAGCATTGTGTGAATATACTCTTCGCATTTCTCCTTGACCGCTGTTTTTTGCTTCTTTAATCTAGAAATCGCACCACGGGTATATACACTTAACAACTGATTGCCTTGATCGTTAATTCCGACAATATCATAGTGCATATAAATATCTTCCACACTCATACCAACGAGAGGAATGACTTGATTTTCAATCTTAATGGAGTCATAACTGTCGTCACCATAGGCAAACTGAATGATTTTGCCCTTATTATTACGCACAGTCATATCGTATTCCACTTTCAAGTCTTCCAAACCCTTGATAAGACGGCGTTGAATGTATCCAGTTTGTGATGTCTTGACCGCAGTATCAATGAGACCAACACGGCCACCCATTGCGTGGAAGAACAATTCGGGAGCGGTCAATCCAGAAATATAAGAATTTTCAATGAAACCACGCGCGCCAGGACTATCGTCGAATTTGTGAAAGTGGGGAAGTGTGCGATCGTCAAAACCGTATGGAATTCGCTTACCGTCCACATTGGTCTGACCCAAACAGGAAATCATCTGGGAAATATTGATAGGAGAACCCTTGGAACCGGAATTCACAATAATGAGGAAACGATTATTGGGATCTAAACTATCGCGACCAATCTTACCCGCCTCCTCAGTTGCCTTATTCAATACATTATTGACCGACGTCTCAAACTCGGTTTTGTTGGAACGAGATGTGTTGTTTTCAAATACACCTAGATGAACCTGGTCTATGAGCTCATTTACCTCACCCTTTTGTTTTGCAATGACCGACAAAATCTGTGTTTGGGTGCTCTTATTTGCAATCAAATCACTAATACCAACACTATAAGAACTGGTTTTCAAGTATTCAGTCACAATGTTTTGCAAATCATCATTGAAATTCACACAAGCCATGTTGCCGAAATCATTGCAAATACGGTGTAACAAACCCTTGGTAGTAGAACCAATGACCGATTTGTCCAATTGTCCTCTCTTGTAATCGCCATTGCGCACCTCGAATACATTGGGTGAAGTTGCGAAATCATCTTCTCCCTCCTTGTATTTTTTGTCTTGCTTATACACCATAGTGAGCGGAGGCATAATTTGGGATAAAACATCAAAATTGGATATTTTACTACCTGCCTCACGCAATGCCTCTGTATTCACTTTGGGAAACATCATTAGCAAATTCATTGCCTCACGTGGTGTAAAATTAATATTCGGTCGGGTCAATCTATATGACCCCAACAGTGAGTCCTGATAAATACCAATAATAGGTGAATTACTTGCTGGACTAATCACCATATAAGGAATGGCCGCCAATTGACGCAATTCCGTCTCCGCTAATACGTTTTGCGGCATATGCATATTCATTTCGTCTCCATCAAAATCGGCATTGTAAGGTTTTGTGTCGCCAACATTCATTCTAAATGTATCTCCGACTTTCATCACCTTCACAATATGACACATCATAGACATTCGATGCAAACTGGGTTGTCTGTTAAACAACACTGCATCTCCATCCATCATATGTCTGTGGACAATATCGCCATTTTCCAGGCGAATGGAACCACGATCCACATATCGCAATGAAATGTGTTCCCCGTTTTTACGCTCCAAAATCTTGGCGCCAGGGTATTCGTCGGGTCCATTTTGGACCAATTTCATAAGGAACTCGCGATTACGATCATTTACCATAAGTGGTTTCGTAATGTTCATCGCAATCTTGAGCGGGACACCCAATTGTTTTACAGACAAATTGGGATCACCCGTAATGACGGAACGGGCACTAAAATCGACACGTTTTCCCATCAGATTTCCTCTGATACGCCCATTTTTCGAGTTCAATCGCCCCATAATACATTGTAGAGGACGACCAGAACGTTGGGCCATCGGCGCGACACCCTTGAGTTTGTTATTCACAATCATTGCAACTGAATGTTGCAAAATAGTAAACCATCCCTCAGTCACATTGGGGTGTGTTTCCGGATTGGCTATTTTTTCACGCAATACATTGTTTGTTTTAATAATGTTGCTGTAAATATGAGTGAGATCATCTTCACTGCGTTGTTGAGCGTCGTGTTTTACAGATGGACGAACTGCTGGTGGTGGAACGGGCAAAACTTCAACGACCATCCAATTGGGTCTTGACCAAATTGGACTAAATCCCATGAAGGAGACATCGTCATCGGAAATACGCTTAAATATTTTCAATACAATTTCCGGGGTCAATTTCATAGTGACTCTTTGGCTTTCACCTCCATCTTCTGTATCAATATTCTCCCAAATTGCACATAGTGTAGCCATACCCTCTAATTTGACTTTATCTGGTTGTCTACACCCACAACCATCATCCGTATGTTCTCCACAACGCTTGATCATTTTTGACGTTAAGGTAGACACATAATCCCATCTTTTGTCTGGAGAGCGAGATAATATATGTTTATGTTCATTTTTGTTAATCAAAAGTTTGCTACATTTAAAACAGACTGATCTACATATTTTCATAATGTCTTTAATATGTTGAATAGCGAAAACTGGACGGGCAAGCTCAATATGACCAAAATACCCGGGTGTATCTATATACGTAAGACCATCTGTTGGACATATCATTCCTGGTTCCAAAACACCCATACGTGGGTCGAATAAACCACCCACCACCGGTTTGTTATTGATATAAGTATCACGGGATGTAATCTCTGCGACAGAATTCTTGCGAATTTCTTCTGGAGACAACATACTAAATTGAATACCAATAATTTTTGAAGGAGCTTTGTAATCATCCATTTTGGAAGAAGACGCAGACATTTTTACTATAATATAGTAGTCTAGATTTTATATCGTTTAAATCATAGAACTGTTAAAATCAATTTTATAGAATGGGTGTGAAGAGAGTACATTTAGCAGGAACTACAAATTAATATTATAATCCATTATTATATAATGGAAATAATACAATTATTGTACACGTTTGTACTATATTATTTGTTAATACCCGGAACATTGATTCAACTCCCTTTTAAACAACCCCGATATGTTCACGCTATTGTTCACGGACTCGTTTTTTGTGCGATCTTATTCTTTACACTCCCTATGATCTCAAGTGCTACATTTGAGTCATATTCTGATTATCACCACGATGGACACCACGATAAGCACCACGATATGCACCACGATAGACACCACGATATGCACCACGATGGGCACCACGATATGCACCACGATGGGCACCACGATATGCACCACGATATGCACCACGATAGACACCACGATATGCACCACGATGGACACCACGATGGACACCACGATAGACACCACGATATGCACCACGATGGACACCACGATAGACACCACGATATGCACCACGATATGCACCACGATATGCACCACGATGGACACCACGATATGCACCACGATATGCACCACGACGGACACCACGATAGACACCACGATCACCGTCGCAAAATACACGAATTAGAGAAAAAGGAAAGACTAGCTGAACACCTTCACGACGAAGATTTAGTAAGGAAGTATAAACATGAGATAAGAGCATATAGACACCACCACGATAGACACCACGATATTGCTCCTGCAACTACACACGCTGCAACCACGCACGCTGCAATTACACGTGCTCCTACTACACGCGCTCCTACCACACACGCTGCAACTACACACGCTGCAACCACGCACGCTGCAATTACACGTGCTCCTACTACACACGCTGTAACACGCGCTCCTACTACACACGCTGTAACACGCGCTCCTACTACACACGCTCCTACTACACACGCTCCTACCACACACGCTGTAACACGTGCTCCTACCACACACGCTCCTACTACACACGCTCCTACCACACGTGCTCCTACCACACGTGCTCCTACCACACGTGCTCCTACCACACGTGCTCCTACTACACACGCTCCTACCACACGCGCTCCTACTACACACGCTCCTACTACACGCGCTCCTACCACACGTGCTGTAACACGTGCTCCTACCACACGTGCTGTAACACGTGCACCTACCACGGCTGCACCTACCACGGCTGCACCTGGTTATACTTTGAAATCAGGTTGGGGATCAAATTTTTATAACGCCGTCGGGGGTGATTATATAACTTATCAGGGGAACGGTGAAGTGCATACTTTACTTTTAGAAAGAAATGGAAGTTTACTATTATTAGAAGGCAACAGTCCCACGGGTAAAAAGATTATTTGGTCATTTGATAGCGGCAAGCAAGACGGAAATGCAACTTCCGGGTGGGATTCTTCAGAAAACCGTTATCTTATAAAACTCAATGGCAACGAAATTTGGGCTGCACCTCCTCGTTCTTGTCCAGCACCAACGGCGAAATTTATGGATGGTTGGACCAATCTATTTATCCAAACAAATGGTGGACAGACTGCTGTATGGTTAAGGGGATATAGCAACAGTAATGTATGGCAGTCCAATAAACCGTCGTTGTGTAATACATATCCACCAGTACCAACAACTCAACCTCCAACAACTCAACCTCCAACAACTCAACCTCCAACAACTCAATCTGTATACTGGTGGGACAAACCAACAACTGCTCCAACAACTGCTCCAAATTGGTACGGGTACGCGAACTTGAACTGGCTATTTTAATTATATAATAACATTATAGTAAATGAATTAAACACGACTGCATATATAGTATAACATTATATATGCCTCACAAAAAGGATATACACAATAACAAAATGCGCCTTCGTCGTGGTCGCGAAGACCCCGAATCATCCGACGAAGAGGAGAATATTTTATTGGAAGCAGACGAAAGTGAAGAATATGAAACAATGACTGATTCGGATAGTGATTCAAGTTATGTCCCACCCACTAAAAAAAAGCGTCGCCATAAGAAGCGAATTGAATATTCCGACGAAGAATCCGATGAAGATTCTGATGACGAAACTGACCCTCGTAAAGTTCGCAAAACAATTGCTACTTTGTTCCCATCCAAATATATGAACAAAAGGGTGAGTGACGATGAACACGAAACCAAAATATCTTCTCGTCGATCGTCTAAGAAAAATGCTAAGAAGTCATCAAATAAGAATGTGAATAGAAAAAAGCGTTATGTTTCCGAATCGGAAAGTGAATATTCCGAAGATGATGATGACGATGATGAATATTACGATGATGAGGAGATGGAACGCGATTTCAATATTATTTTTTCTGCCCTTACAGGTGGTGGGGAAGAAAAAGGAGTCGATCAGAATGATAAAGACGCGATTGAAGATGAATTGGACGATGATTGCAATAGCGATGATGAGAAGACGTTTATGAAGGAAACTTATGAAATGGTCAATTTACCATCTCCTGCAAAGCCACTTTTAACACAAGTAGTTAAACATGTAAAAAAAAATAAGCATAATAAATCAGAATCATCTGAAGATGCGGAACCGGTTGATGCAGAAAGTGAATATAAAGAATTGCTTGAATTAAAAAAGCATTTGTCTCAAAAATTGGCGAAAAAACCCAAAAGTAAGGCATTGTTTAATGCTTTGGATGAGTGTAGAGATTCTATTCGTAAATTAGTAAAACAAACACGTATGAAGAATGCGAAAAAATATTACAAAATGATTAATAGTGAGGCAAAGCAGACCAGTGAAATCGATTATTTCAAGAAACAATTGTCCAATAAGGAACAATTGCGCGTAATGAAGGAATTGAATGAAATTAATGAGCATAGCACCATTAAGAAACCATATCGTTTGACTTTATTGGACAGTTCAATTCCACCCAAATTCAAGGCGATTGTGATGCAGAAGGTGAATACATTACGTATGATGGAACCAGGAGACCCCGAATATTTTAAATTAAAGACGTGGGTGGATGGGTTTATGCGTATTCCATTTTCCACCTACAAAAATTTGAATGTGAGTATTGGTGACGGAATAGACGCGTGTAGTAATTTTATGGAAAATGCGAAAAAGACGTTGGATGATTGTGTATACGGACTCGATGATGCTAAAATGCAAATTATGCAAGTCATTGGTCAATGGATTACAAATCCGGATGCACTGGGAACTGCGATTGCGATTAAAGGTCCACCTGGGACGGGCAAGACTTCGTTGGTGAAGGAGGGTATTAGTAAGATCCTAGGTCGTGAATTTGCCTTTATTGCGCTTGGTGGAACAGGCGACGCGAGTTTCTTAGAAGGTCACGGATATACATATGAAGGAAGTTTGTGGGGACGCATTGTGCAAATATTGATGGAAAGCAAATGCATGAACCCTGTTATTTATTTTGATGAATTGGATAAGGTGAGTGATACACCACGTGGGGAAGAAATTATCGGTATATTAACCCACTTGACGGATACATCCCAAAACAACCAATATCACGATAAATATTTTTCAGAAATCGATTTCGATTTGAGTAAATGTCTCTTTATTTTTAGTTATAATGACGAAAGTAAGGTCAATCCTATTTTACGCGACCGAATGTATCGTATTATGACCAAGGGATATGAAGCCAAAGAAAAGTTGGTGATTGCGCGCGATTTCCTTTTACCGAAAATTCGCGAACAAGTCGCGTTCAAATCCGATGAGCTTATTATTCCGGATGAAACATTGACCGAAATTATTGGAAATGAAATAATTACACAAGGCGAAGAAGGTGTTCGTAATCTAAAGCGTTGTTTGGAGATTATTCATACCAAGTTGAATTTGTTCCGTTTGATGAAACCAGAAAAGAACATTTTCGCGAAGAATTTGGATATGGAAATTACTTTCCCTGTCACCGTTACAAATGACCACATAAAGAAACTGGTTGATTGTAAGGATGAACCGAATCAAAGCTTTTTAGCAATGTATGTGTAAAGGGAACCTAGGTTCCCTTTAAATCCCTCCTCGTAGTGGGGGCTCCGGATTGTTACAGAGCTAAATCCCTCCTCATAGTGGGGGCTCCATACGTAAGCACCTGACAATGATATTACAAAAAACTATATAAATGCGAATGTTGTATTTATATAGTAAAACATGAACGACGACGTATATGCTATGATGAAAGCAATTGAATCCATAGAACGTGTCGATATTAGTCACCGTAATGGACTATATCGCCAAATCCATCAATTGATGGAGAGTTATTTGGATCAGTTCTGTAATCATAATATTGTTACAGATTTAATTGATATTACTCCAGATCGTTCACAAACTATACGTTATTGTCTTCATTGTCAAAAGACATATGATTAATTGCAATGTCCAGAACAGGTTTGGTTTCCACCACGTGTTGTAAGAAGATCCAATTGTTGTTGGTTTAGACACAAATAGCCATTAGAGTTGCTCATTTCGGAAGAAGTTGCACCACATTTTGCAGACAAACTACCAGGTGCAGTAACATATGGGTCCAACATTTCACCCGTTTTCGCGGGTCCGAATAAACCTGAAACCTCGGGAATACGTTGAGCACTAGGTTGTGCAGCAATACTGTCTATTAAGTATGCATCATCGATGTCCGTAGATTGTCCAGAAGGGTATTTGGCGTAATGAATGGGGCCCATATTTTGGTCTGTGAAACCTTCCACATCCATAGTATCGAATTTAGAGCCGTGATTGTAAGGAGATATTTTGCGTGCAGCCAAACAAGTAGTAAAAATGACTACAACGGCTAAAAATATCATGGTCAAAAGAAGTCCGGTAGATAAATTGCCTGTATTTTTCATTTGAAACGAATATATATTGTAATGGAGAAAAAGTAATACACAATGAGTGTTATTCATTACGTGGACGATGGTGGCGCAGTAGTTGGAACGTATTCGTTCGTGTCGAGCGTCATATCAGTCAACGATTTATATAATTTATGTAGCGGTGCACTATAGCGGGTCAATGCAGGTGTTACGATTGCTGTATTTATTTGCTGTTTTAAAATACCGATTTGTTCTGGAATGGTTTTTAATTGATCTTCTACTGCCGGATTTTTGGAAGTGACCGAACTAATGAGTGTTTGCACATCGCCTAAATATTTCGACGACAACATTTTTGTGAAATCAGTAATTTCATTAATTTCGTCGATTGTGTTTTCGGGGAAAGTAGTATTCGCTTCCACGTTTTTATTAATGGCTTCGTTCGCATTATATATCTCTTTTTGGTCATCTTCTGTTTTTGATTGAATGCCTTTATATGCGCTTATGGAGGCGTCGTATTTCGCAACTTTATCGTGAAACGCACTTTTCGCTAGCGCAAATTCAGTGTTTGTTACTATACTTTTATTAATCTCATTTTTACAGGCTTGACCATAATAATACATTGGGTCGCAATAATCCATATTATTATATGTTTCGTATTTAAGTGCTAAATATAACATTGCGTAAAAAATACTAAACATTATCAGTAATGTTACTCCCGCAAAATAAGAAGGGGAATTATAAGTGTAATAAGTTAGGGACGCAAATTGTGTCATTATAATATAAGGGGTTTTTTACTCAACATAACACCCGCATATTATTCGCGAATTTTCACATCTTTTGTAGTCATAACGGCACCATCCGTCATATAATTATTTAATACAAACGCGCCACCTAATTTTGAAATAGCATCGCGTAATTTTGCAATGTTACTCTGAATCGAAATTCCTAAATTGTTTGCACCCGCGTATTTGTCTTGGACCTCCGTATCAATCTTGCGCGAGAGACGTGATGCACTATCATTCAAACGTTCATTTGCGGTGCTTATATTACTACTTGCTGTTTGAATATCATTCATCGCTGTGCTTATGGTTTCTGCTTGTGCATTTCGAATATATGTCTCGAATTGAGCTTGCGGATCTTGACCAAACAAATAGGCATTTGTGATCACACTAATTCGATCACTATAATTATAATAGTTTACGTATATGTATGCGTAACCAATTGCGGCAAACATAATTCCGAAAAAAAATATCACTAAACACGCTTGTCCCCATTTCATATATTGTGTCGTATCTGGTGGAACAAAATATGTCGTCATAAAATCATTTGTCGTTATTGGACCTGAAGCAGTATTGGACATCTATGGGTTGATTATAATATACATTCATTTCATATATTATAAACCAATGAATATACATAAAAACGTGTTTTATAAATAGTCTATAAACATGGATATAAGCAAGGATGAACGTTTGAATTTGAAAAAAATGGCTGGTGAAATGGGATACCAAGATAATACGGACAATATCCGTCGCCTAAAACACAGTGTGAAAATTCGCGACAATATTATTCGTATTGAGGCACTGAAAAAGGAATATCCGGATTTGCGTGCTCGATCTCCAGAACAGTTTTTTAATATTGTTCACACAGAATGTGCTTTCCTATACGACAATTATATGGATATTTTTACACGTGTAATGAAAGACGAAATTGATGTAGTTATTATGCAGAAATTTTTGATTGTGTTGAAATTAATTGAAGACGGACAACTAGACCAAGAACAAGGTTCCATTATGATTGGTCGCCAATTGAAAGATTTGTATTTGGATTCTGCTGTCCGTCGTGCAGATAATTTAGACAAAGAACGAGAAGCCGAGGTGGTGGCTCCAGTAGAGGGGAAGGCCATTTCTTGGAAAGATTTTAAGCGTGGTGAAATCGCTTCTACCCTCCAAGCTTAACTATTACATAATCAAAAGCAATAAGCTTGTGATTATTTATGAATAATCTTACTTCTTAGTTTTGCGTGTTTTTTTGCTTTTACGTTTTTTATGGGTTTTTCTAGACCTTTTTGTTTTGCGCTTTTTATTTGTACGTTTTCCTCCTTTTCTTGGTGAAAATCCAAACAGATTCGTATTTATATTTGGTGTTCCTGGACTAGGGGAATCATACCCGGCAAATGGAACGCTTCCCTTTGGTGTTCCTGGACTAGTAGGGGAACCAAACCCGGCAAATGGAACGCTTCCCTTTGTTCCTGGACCAGGGGAATCAAACACGCGACTACTACTATTTCCACTTCGTTTGGCTTTGGGTTTTACAGCAGCGCTTGTTCGGTTTTTGTATTTATCCAAGTGACTATTAATTTCTTCTTTTGTAGGTTCCATAATCCCCTGATTATCTACCTTATTTATACTATCACAAATCATAATTTCAGAAGGTAGATTCGGTCTAGGAGGAACACTTTCCATTGGTTGAGATGCATATCCATCCAAACCTAAGCTGCATATGTAGTCTGCTACTTTTTGGTCTTCGTCTCCATCGGAATTTCGTTTATTCGTCGACCATCCATAATTGTTACTTAATATTGTCTTGATATTATCGGGAGCGTTCTTGAAAAAGGTAGTGTTTTCGTCGTGATTATCTATCGCTAATAAATTATATTTCTCTTTGGTTGTATATTTATACGGCACGCCATACATTTTAGCTTCCTGTTGAAACATAGTAAAAAAATTATTTTCCTTTGTAAAAATATTCGGACCATCTTCTCCCGCACCTTTCTCCGGAGTTCCCTGAGGTTTGTTAAAGTCATTATATAACCGTGTATCACCACGATAAATATCTGTATCTTTAGGTAAAACATATACTTTGTATATTATACCTGATGTGGTAGTAAAATCACCCGTGGTTAGGGTCATAAGTTCATATCCGGACATGTTTCTAGTATATTATAGTGAAAGAAAAACACTTATATATGCATAAATGTATATAAAATATTGATGTATATACTTTTTATAAATGTCGTCTCCAATCAATCAAGCGATTCTCTATTTGTGTGTGGATAAATCAGACACTTCATTATTGAAGAAATATGAAAATGTGGTAGAAAAACACAACAATGAAATGCGTCATTCGAATTACCCAAATTCCGGTTTTGATTTGTTTTTTCCTAAAGATGTGAAAATTGGGTCCATAGCAACCGAAATGGTTTCTTTGAATGTAAAATGTGAGATGCATATATTTGACGCAATTACACAAGAAGGACGTCCTACAGGATATTATATGTATCCTCGTTCTTCCATTTCAAAGACGCCTTTGATGTTGGCGAATCACACAGGCATTATCGATGCAGGATATAGAGGAACTATTATTGGTGCATTTCGAAATTTGAATGGAGAATCAATACCTTATATGGTTGAACAATATAGCCGATTAACACAAATATGTGCTCCTGATTTACGTCCGATTTTAGTCAAATTGGTAGATGAAACCTTTTTCGAAGAAACAGAGCGAGGATCTGGCGGATTTGGTTCCACGGGAAATTAATTGAAATAATATGTGATTTATTTGTTTGATCACATATTATGTTTTCGGTCACATAATGTTTAGGAACGGTCTATAATCATTCCTTCCGAAATGCACGGTTTTACATCGGGTTCATCCATGAGCATAATACCCATAGCTGCATAATTATGTAAATCAATTAATGTATCGCGAATACTTTCGTCATTCACTAAATTCACACCATTTTTAGTAATAGACATTGACCGCTGTATCTTGTCTTCGATACGCATTAAAACACCAATAACCCCATATTTTGCAAAAGCATCACCATAATCCGCATTTTTTTTCTTGAAAAGTTCTAGTCCCGTTTTTTGAACAGCTTCCATTTGTTGAACACGGTCCATTTGTATTGTATTGCATATTATGATTATATTGTTTCAATAATACATTTATTTGTGTTTGATATAGTGACAATATAATATACCGTGCCCATGCAGAACGACTTACTTGTGTATACAGGAGGTAGTTTAAAGAAGGCTTCTAAAGCGAGGGGTGGAAAACATGTTGTTTTTGATTTAGATGAAACATTGGGATCTTTTTCGGATTTGTATATTTTATATCAATGTCTGAATGATATTTCGGGTAATACAATCGAAAATACATCATTGTTTGTAAAACAATTACTCTCGCTGTATCCAGAATTTCTGCGTTATGGAATCACCACTATTTTACAATTACTATATCACAAAAAAAAGAAGAATATGTGTGATGGGATTCATATTTATACAAATAATCAGTGTATTCCGGATACTTGGACATATTTTATTATCGAATTTATTGAAGAATATTATTCACTGCCTACTTTATTTGGAGAAGTAATTCGATCTTTTAAAATTGACGGTAAAATCGTAGATCCACGACGGACTGAGCAAACCAAAAGTATTCACGATTTAATGAATTGTATAGTCATTCCGCGTAAAACTGAAATATGTTATGTGGATGATGCTCTACACCCGAAAATGAAACATCGCTATTTGTATTATTTGCAACCAAAACCATATTACCATAAATTAACTAAAAGGGCGATTATTGACCGATATTTGGATAGTGAATTTGTCGATTCCACTATAATAAAAGACCATATGTATGATTGGTATAATGCGAAGGGCTACATATTGGATAGTTGTTCGAAAAATGAGAATGATATTGAAACAGACATTAATGTGTCCAAGAAAATAATGTATCATATACGCGAATTTTTTTTCTATAGAGCAAAACATGTAAAGACACGGAGGTTACGCAAAAGCCCTGTATCGAAAACGCGACGATTACATAACAAAGACTGAAGACACTTGTAATAATAACAATTCGTCTTCAGATAAACGTTGAAACGTAACACAATCGTCATATTTGTATTGAATAAATCGGTTTTTGTTTTTACATAATATACAGGTTCCATTATCTGTGAATTTCACATCTACAACAATTCCACCATTCGTGAGTCGTCCGTTACGCAACCATCGAACGTGTTTTCCTTTATGCAATTGGTATACTTCTTGGATAATTCGATATTCTGTGAGTTTTTCACAAATTTCCTGGATATTTTCGATTTGTAAGTGGTTTTCGCGCAATTCTTGGACAATTTCCGACGACAGTGTATGCAATGTTTTTCCTTCTAAATAATCCATATCCACATTTTCGGCAGCACGAAGGATAGTTTCCACATCTAATGTGGATTGCAACTCAATCTCGTTACGTTGTTGTTCAATTAAATCGCGAAATGAATCCATTATGCATTATACATGGGACACGTTTATATTTGTATGTAGACAAATATAAACACTTAGTTTCTTATTATATTAGCAATGTTAATCACTTTACGTTATATAAAACCAGACACACTAGGGATATTTACAAGATTGTTTAATACAATTGAATATTATATGTATCAATTGTGGATAGACATTCGCAGACCATTTGTAATGAATTTACCGTATTTTTTACCGAGACGATAATGGATTCGAAATCCCTTTATTGAATATTTTCAATGCGTGTTTTTCCAAGGTTTGGGAAATACCGGTGCTTAATAACAATAAAGATGCGCTTGAAAAAATAAAGAGTTGGTCTGATTCATTGCATTTGAATTTACGAAACGGATTGAAACGAATGACTAACAACAATCCAATGAATATATGTATTCCTGCATTCACTATATCTAAATATTCCGGTTTTACATACGCAATACCAAAAAGTGCTACGAAATAAAATATATAAAAAATGGTAGTTATTGTGTAATAAACCGGGTGTGATATAGTTTCGAACAATTGATCGAAGTGAGAATAAAACGAGCTCATTTTATATTATATAGATATAAAATGAAAAATCACTTATTTCGTTGCGACAGCATCTTTGCTTAACCATACAATTGGGGACCATTCCACATAAGAACGTGGAAGTGATGGCGTAGGTAATCCCGGAATAATGTGTTGCATTACATAATAGGTCATATCGCGTAATTTGTTTTTATGGAAATCATCCATTGGATTTCGCCCGCCCGTATATTGATTGAATAAATCAATGGCCGCTTGCGTTGGTCTTCCTTGATTGGGACCCTTCTCGAAAAAATATTTGTTGATTATTTCTTTTGTTATTAACTCATTCAGGGGCGACGGAACGGTTATATTGTTTTGCGATGCATCTGTAATGGTATACCCAAACACAGTGCTAGCACCAATAGTAGTGTCCTGGGTGTTCTCAACCATGGGTCCAACTGATGTATATGCAAGTAGACCATTTTTACCACGTGTAACAGTAACAGATGAATTGTTGTTTGTAGGTGCAGTGGTTGGAGTAGTTTCGCCGCTACTACTTCCACCTGAACTATCATCATTGCTACACTTGTCGGACAATCCTAGCGCAGTAGCCATACAACTTGAACACGACCCACATATTTTTTCCGCGGGAGTTTCTGGTTCTGATGTAGGATCTGACGACGACCCCCCCGATGATTCACCGGAAGTCCCTTTGGAATGTGTGTTAGTATTGTTATTGTTGATATTCCAAGCACCCTCTGATGCAGCGTGATATTGAAATGCAAAACTATATGTTGGATCTCCTGCATATACTAAATATGTTGGTCTTGGCGATATATGCACTGCGAATGGGGCTCTACCACTCCATTGAATGGGAGGCCAATATACTTTTGGAGTAGGGTTATTCACAGTCGGAATGTTCGGAATAACAATGTCCAAGATGTAATATCCAATATCCGTCAATTTGCTCTTGGAACTTTTCGATGCATTTCCATTAGACACACAATACTTCTTATATAATTCCACTGTATTCGAATAAGGCACATTGCTGTCGTCAAAATAATTACCAATCATAATATCAATAAACTGATTCATTGTTTCGGATTGATATGCACCAAATACAGGAGTTCCCATACGATCAATTGGTTGTAATGGATGACGAGTTGGACGAGGCAACGTGCGCATTGCTTCCTTTTTCTTGGACATCCACGATCCGATGATCGTTATAATAACGAATAAAATCAATAGTATATAGGTATAAATAGGTGTATATTTCATATTATATATTAGTCCTATAATATTGTATTATTCAGAATGCAAGAAGAAGAGAACAATGAGTCTAGAATCATAATCAACAAAAAATACGAAGTGTTGTCCAAGATTGGAAAAGGGCAATTTGGACACGTTTTTGGTGGAAAAAACACGAAAACGGGAGAACACGTCGCCATTAAAATGGAAATCTTGGACAGTTCTCTAAAATTATTGAAACACGAGACCACGTTATTGAATTATCTTTGTAGCAAAGGTGTGAAATATATACCTTTTGTTTATTGGTACGGAATATTTTTGAAAAATCCGACGTTAGTTATGCCGTTATATGAACAATCGTTGGATGAATGGCTTCTTCAAAACGTAATATCCAAGAAAAGAGCATCCGAAATAGCGAACAAAATGGTGGAAATCTTGGACGCTGTTCATAAACAGTGTATTATTCATCGTGATATAAAACCGCAAAATTTTATGTGGAAAGCCGGAAATATATATCTGATTGACTTTGGATTATCTACAGTGTATGTTGATGAACACAACCAACATATAATGTCCAAGAATGAGAATATGAGTATTCTAGGAACGCCTAAATTTGTAAGTATTCACGTTCACAATGGGGTTGACGCTTCTCGACGAGATGATTTAATATCAGTTGCGTATATTTACATGTATATGCAGGAAAACCAGCATATACCGTGGGAAAATGTCCAAGATCAAGTCGAAACGGAACCCAAATATGCGGAAAACCACATTTTATACTACAAAAACCAAATTCGGAAACAAAAGAAAATGGAAGTACAAGGACCACTTTTGAATTATTTATACAATCTGAATTACACAGAAACGCCGGATTATGGGAAAATAGCCGAATTATTATTATTGTAATCTTGGACATTATGTGATTTTCTTTTCAATACGTTCAAACATGTCTGGATTGTATACTAAGTTGCCAGTGGGCTTGTATTGTTTTGTAGAAGTATAATCTTTCTGACCATTTCCACCCGTTTTCGCGGAACCATTGTTTAATAACTTGGAATCCGGATTTCCATCATCGACAATTTCATTGGAATCATCCTTTCGTTTTATCACTTGTCCTTGATCATCTACTGAGATTCCAGTGCGTTTTTTGTATTCATTTCGAACATAACTCGGGATCCAATTGGACCAAGAGACAAAAAGAGTATTGGGGTGTAAATAGCGAATATGAAACCGATTCTCTTCTAATTTTGCAATTAAATAGGCAATACATTCAGCTTTATCGTAAACTGGTTCTCCGAAAATATATTCAGGAACCGTGAACCAAATGTGTTGATCATTTTTCCGACTTCGACCAGTTAAAGTAATGCGATTGTGAATGCGATTGAGAATTTTATTGAAAATCGAAACTTGTTTCATATCACGCTTTTGTTTGTTATTGTAAAGATCGTCAATATTAATTTTCCCGACAGCATCACTATCCGTAGTGTATAAAAAGCAAGACATATTACTATATGTATATGAAAAAAATTACGATAATACACCGATGATTTATCGGTTACGGTTACATTGAAATAAATAGCACACAATCGGCGTGCGGATTTAAATCTTCAATGGTGTAAAAAGCTATTAAACATATGCCTATGTTTAATATAATGGAAAATGTCCAAGATGATTCTCAATATCCGAATATAAAACATTTAGTGATTTCAGGCGGAGGAACGTATGGGTTTTTAGCATATGGTGCTTTACGTGAAACGTGCAAGGCGGGGTTCTGGAAACGAGAAAATATTCAGTCGATACACACTGTATCTGTTGGAGGTATGATCGCAACAATGTTACTCTTGGACTATGATTGGGAAACTATGGATGACTATTTGATAAAGCGTCCGTGGGACAAAGTCTTTCATTATGACGTCCAAACCATATTCAATGCCTTCGAAAATCGTGGATTATTTGATAATAATATGATTATAGACATAATGAAACCCCTTTTGTTGGGAAAAGATGTAGATTTGGACATCACATTAAAGCAATTTTACGAAAAAACGCATATTGATTTGCATTTATATGCGACTGAGACAACTGCTTTTGAATTGGTGTCTTTGTCTCATACAACTCATCCGGACTGGAAACTGCTTGATGCAATGTATGCATCTGCGGGATTACCTGTATTTGCATCACCCTATATTGTAGGAGACAAGAGTTATATCGACGGCGGTGTTTTCCTAAATTATCCATTAAAGCAATGTCTGAATAAGGAGGGTGTTTTGGAAGACGAGGTATTCGGTGTCCAAAAAGAGAGCATATATACAACTAGTAATGAAATCAGCAATACGTCTAACTTATTAGATTATATATTGATTTTGCTAGATAAAGTGCTTGCTCGTATTAATCAAGACAGTGAAAACAATGGCTTAATTCAACATGAAATGATCATTCGGTCATCTCCTATTTGTGCAACCGACTTATACCAATTCTCTATTTTAGAAGAATGCAGGAAAAACGGGATTGAAGAAGGAGTTGTTTTTGGAAGACGGTTTTTAGCTAATTATAAAGAGAAATGGGGAGCTTTACCTATTGTAGAACCTGATCTATAAATTGTTTGAGATTGCTTGTTGTTATTTTCGCATCATAATCAATACGTTTTTGATCCTTTTTCATTATAATGGTCGGGTATCCATCGATCGAATTCTCTTGAATGCGTGGATCGTCGCCATCGGTGCAATCCACGGAAATGCAGTTAATTTTGTAAAAACCCTTTTCCGTGTTGTGATATTCCGTTTTGAATTGATTCCATTCAGGTTTGGCTGTTTTACAATGAGGACACCAATCCGCAGAGAAGAACATAACATCAACCTCGCTTATGCGTCTATTGTTGTTCGACATATTTTCGGCACCGCGATTATCAATAATGGGTTTTGCGAACCATCTATATGCGTACATACCAGCGACACTAAACAATACTATTAAAAATAGAATGAGCAAATAACGTTGGTATGGCTTTACGTAAGATTGGTAGAGAATATCAACAATATTGTCGGACATGATTATATTGTATTGATACATAATTAAACTAAAAAACAAACGGCAGATTTACCGAAAACTTTCTTTTATATTGATTATATAACATGGCTAAAACACGGAGTAAAAAAAGGGGGCAAAAAAAAACTTATACACGTAAACACTATCAATCAAATGACGGTATGCTTACGAGTGTATGGGGTCCTAGTGCGTGGCACTTCTTGCACACAATGAGCTTTAATTATCCAATGAATCCAACGTGTGACGATAAACGCAATTATCGCAATCATATATTGAATTTACAACACGTGTTGCCTTGTGGAAAATGTCGCATTAATTTGAAGAAAAATATTGCAAAATTACCTCTACGGTTCAAAGATATGCGCAATCGAACCACGTTTTCAAAATACGTATATAAATTGCACGAACTAATCAATAAAATGTTGGGAAAAAAATCGGGATTGACTTACGATGATGTGCGCGAGCGTTACGAACATTTCCGATCACGGTGTTCATTATCTTCGGACGAACAAGAAGAACTGGATCGTTTAGCAATAAATGGTAAAAAAATAGAAAATGGTTGCACTGAACCGGTATATGGTGAGAAATCGAAATGTATTTTACAAATAGTACCACAAACTACGAAATGTGATACATTTCAAATGGATAAGAAGTGCATAAAACAACGATAAATTGATTCGAAACAATATCTTCCTTTTTTATAACCGAGAATATATATACATAGATGTCTCATTCATTTCAACACGTAAGATTGCCGGATGAAACGAACATACATTTAGAGAATAATCAATTACCAACGTCGGAGACTTGCGATCCTTATATCGAGAAACCATTTACAACTCCTGGACAAGTTTCAGACAACTCAACCGAACATATCAGAGAAATCGATTTGTCCAGATTGAAGAAAAAGAAGTCCAAGAAAACAACGATTCCATTTTGGGCAGAAGATCCGAACATTTTGCTACAACAACCTTACACTTTCGAATTTTTCCCTGTAACCACTATGACGTTTAATCAGAAATTGAATGCGATTACAAGAACTGTTTTAGTCATGACGATTATTACATTTGCCTTGAATAAAAATACGCGCATTTTGGGGGTTTCTGCATTCACAGTGCTGGCTATTTTCTTGTTATATTACGCAAACAAACATCAAAACAAAGATGAGGGGTTTATGGGTGCTGGACATTTGACCCCAGACAAGAATGTTCCTGCTATGGGGCCACAAAAACAACGCAAAAATGCAAATGAAATGCTTCCTACTGGTGATTTTGCGGATACATTTCAGAAACCAACACCGGAAAATCCTATGGCGAACGTGTTATTGACTGATTATGACTACAACCCACACAAAAAACCTGCACCGCCTTCTTACACACAAAAAGGTCACGAGACCATTTTGGAAGAAGCCAAGAAAATGGTTGTGGAAGCCAATCCTGGACAACCAAAAATTGCCGACAAATTATTTGGTGATTTAGGCGATGAACTGGATTTTGAACAATCTATGAGACCCTTTTATTCCACTTCCAATTCGACTATACCCAATGATCAAAAAGGGTTCGCCGAATTTTGTTATGGTGATATGGTGTCTTGCAAAGAAGGTAATCAGTTTGCGTGCTCTCGCGATAATCCACGTTACGATTTGTATTAAGTCGTTGCGAACATTATTTAATTACTTCGTCTTTATAGGAAGTAATTATATATAGGAATAGTATAAAAGGCAATGTCTTCTGCAAATAACTTTTCATTTTATAACTTAGATCGTATTGAAGACGATAAAACGTGCGAGAGTCAACGCACCGCACAAAACACTCGTTATTCCAGTTACACCACATCGAACTTCTTTAGCGAATTACCTTCAGATTCACACGTTCAATTTGCTACATCTCAACCAGCCATTGTTCCTGACGGTAATTCGGGAAGTGGTGTTGGCGGAAACAATGTGGAAAGCGAATCATCATTGCTTTTGAAAACGGAGCAAGAGCGTCATTTAGGTAAATTAAGTCTTATGTCTCGTCCCTACGCCACCGTCCCCTTTTTAGGTCGTGGATCAGTTGATCCCGCGTTAGAAAGCCAACTTTTGGAGGGGGAACAGGCGAAAGACAAAAAGAGTGTATCCACTGTTATGTCCAAAAGTTTCATGGGATATACAATGTATCCTACAGACAGTAATATGGAAGATCGCGTTCACAATACAAAGTATACAGTCGAAGAGAGCGCGTCTAATACATGGATTCGTGGGGGTGCCGATACTCGCGGTATGGCTCAAGATACAGGATTGGCCCAGAACAATCGCTCTACTAACAAGTCCTTTTAGGAATACGAATATATATAGTGCTACTATATACATATGAGTAGCTGTGGTACTAAACCAACACAAGGAGGTAAGGTCGCAAAACGCACCAGGAAGTCAAGAAAGGTAAAGAAGGTAAAGACTGCAAAGAAGGTAAAGAAGGTAAAGACTGCAAAGAAGGCAAAGACCGCAAAGAAGCGTTCTCTTTTGAGCAGACTGTTCAAATTTTAGGAAGTCTAGTCAAAACAATTTAAACATAGAGGTTGCAATTGTTTATTATGGATAAAGAAACACCATATCAATATCAATTAAAAGACGTTCAATACGACAATGATGTGGGATATCGAAGTTGCATGCGTAGACTATTTTGCATGATTACTCCACAAGATTTAGACAAAGATCTGGATGAAATTACAATGGATGAAAACAATTACGATGAAGAGTCTGCAAAAAAAGGAATGAATTTTATTTATAAAAGAACACATACTCATCCTCTATTTATGATTTTATATAAAAAAGCAGCAGGTTGTATGCTTTCGGTAGATTCTGAAATAGGTTTAGCCGTTTTGTTTTCGTATGATTACATGACCTCGTTTCATAAATGTGTCCAATGTTTTTTCTCAAATCCGAATAAATTCAACGAGGAATGTGACGAATACGCCGAATTACACACAAAACTCACATAGCGTGTTTGGGGGCACGCGATTAAATATATAGATATTATAAAATGGCTTCCACCAGAAATAAAAATAGTCGTGGCGACTATTGTTTGGAGCAACGTGCATTTGAACAACAAATTCATTATACTACAAACCAGGAATATGCTTTTGCACCGCGAACAATGAATCCTGGGGCTGGATTGTTACAAGGACAGTTGCCTGATACTTCTCTCTCGGGTAATCCCAAAGATATTGAATCCTTTCTGTTCGGTATTGGTTCCACCAATTTAGTGGAACCACAAGCACCTGTAAACCCTGAACTTAAACACCTACCCGAATTGTCCATTGTCGATCGTAAAGTTCCTCTTATTATGCCCAAGGAATTGGTTACAGAGAAGGATCAACGTCCATTTCCAATTCCTAACTAAACATTTTACAAATCCATAAAATTGATTTGTAAATTCATTTTTATATGGAGTCAAACAACATAAGTTTGACTTATTATAATGATGCAACTACGTCACAAATACTCTGCTACTAAAACGCGCTCTCAGCGTAGCGCTAAAATCGTTATTAAAAACGAAGAAAGTGACGAAGACGACGAAGGTGCAGGTAGTGGTGGAGGTGAATCTGAACGAAAGATTACACGAGATCGCAATCACATTTATTTTCATTCGGAAGTTGATAGAGGAGCCATATTCGATCTTATTGGACATATTCGCAAGGCCGAAATGGAAAATATAATTATGGCTCATCAATATTGCACTGAAGCCATTCCCATTTATTTGCATATCAGTTCTTACGGAGGGTCTGTATTCGACGCTTTGACCGCCATTGATGTAATACAAGCTTGCAAAGTTCCGGTGCATACCATTATCGAGGGTGCAACTGCTTCTGCTGGAACGTTAATGAGTGTGGTGGGGAATAAGCGCTTTATGCGTCCCAATGCTTATATGCTTATTCACCAATTGTCTTCTGGATTTTGGGGGAAAATGTGTGAAATTGAAGACGACTTTGAGAACAACAAAGCAATTATGGATAAAATCATAACTATTTATCGAAAACACGCGAATATTCCGAAAAAGGAACTTGCTGAAGTATTAAAGCACGATCTATGGTGGGATGTTTCAAAGTGTATGAAAAATGGATTGATTGACGAGTTGTGGGAAAATGCATAAAAATTTAGTTCATATACAATATGAAATAAACATAAAAAATTAAGATTATTGAAAAAAACCAAAGAAAAAGTCGAGCAAAGAACCGCTCTTTTTCATGCCTTCATTTTCCTCATTCTCCTCGGTGGAGGGAGTTTCCTCATTCTCCTCGGTGGAGGGAGTTTCCTCATTCTCCTCGGTGGAAGGAGTTTCCTCATTCTCCTCGGTGGAGGGAGTTTCCTCATTCTCCTCGGTGGAGGGAGTTTCCTCATTCTCCTCGGTGGAGGGAGTTTCCTCATTCTCCTCGGTGGAAGGAGTTTCCTCATTCTCCTCGGTGGAAGGAGTTTCCTCATTCTCCTCGGTGGAAGGAGTTTCCTCATTCTCCTCATATGGAGTGGGTATGAAGATAGTTTGAATCCACTGATGCAATTCACGTAACATTATAGAATATTATTACATAAGATCTTATACAAATATAATATCTTACGTGAGACTCCCTTTTATGTTATCACTAATTGAATGAGACAATGATTTTCACATTCTCCTTTTTAATACATTTACAGGCAGATATTGAAAGTTCTTCGCGCTTCTTTCGAGTCTTTCCGTTTTTATCGTTAATTAAAGTAATGTTCGTCATTTCCGAATTATCATCATCACGATTAGACGGACTATTTTTCTTTTTCGAAATACTATTGCGGGAATTCATATCTTGTTCAATATCATCATAATTTTCAGTAATATAATCAATAATGCCGTTCTCGATCGCCCACTTGAAAAAGTTTAATTGGCCAATCGTCGTCTCCATACACGTGTTTTCTTCATAGGGAATACTAATACGTTCCCATCGACAAAATGGGTCAAATCTGCGCTTGGAATATGCTTTTAATTTCAATTTGTAATCATTATATACTTTGAAGCGTTGTACGGAATTATCTCCATCGCGATTTGATGCAAGTTCGTAAATGGTATACTTCATTTTTGCATAATTCGTCACAAACCAATCCACAATGCGGAGTGATATTTTGGACTCACCATTAATAATTCCCATCATTTGGCGCAATCGACTTTTATCCTCATAGAAATCCATAAGACAATTCATTAACAAATCATTTTGTGTGTGTAATTTTTTCGATTGATAACTTCGCATAGACATGATTGACTCTAATAAACATATTTACACGTTTTGTTTAAATACGTTTTTCTTATTTAATGATTTTTACATTGGACAAATACTTCGAATGCGTTTGTTGAATTAGTTTTAACGTATCATCCAGATTATACCATGCACCGACTTTGACCCATTTGTTTTGTTCCAACTTTTTATATGTTTCAAAAAACTCGGTAATTTCGTCCATTTTATGGGTATATAAATCATCCATATTGTGAATATCTTTATAATGTGGGTCATCTTTTACTATGGCTAATACCTTCTCATCACGCCCCTTTTCATCCTCCATATCTAAATAACATATGGGTTTCACGTTGACCATGGTTCCTGGTTGCAACGGCTGGCTACATAATACTAAAACATCCAATGGGTCGCCATCGCCACATAACGTTTGGGGTATAAAACCGTAATTTTCAGGGTATACCACAGACGAATGTAGAATTCTGTCTAAAGTCAGAACATGATTCACATCATCCCATTCATATTTTACATTTGATTTTTTTTGAACTTCGATAAAGGCGGGAACCACTTGAGGATAATCCTTAGACTGGATCGGATATTGATACATATAATGAATATATAGACTATATATTTTACGCAAAAAACGAAGCGTAATTGATTTGTATAATTACTGATTTTTCAATTATACAAATATTATGCGACTACAACAAACAACACAAAGTAAAAACTGTGTATTTAATTGCTGTAAGCAATACCAGCCATACCAGACATAACTCTTAGCACGTTATAGTTGGTGGCGTAAACACGGACCTTAGCAGTGGCTGTTCCACCGACAGTGGCGGAGGAAAGAACAAGTTGAAGGGTGGCGTTATCAATACGGGAGAAGTTGCAACTTCCGGAAGGTTGGTGTTCCTCAGGGCGAAGAGCGAAGGAATACACGTTAATACCGGTGTCGGGGTTGCGGGTGTGGTGTTGGAAAGGTTGGACAACATCGAAGTAGGAACCCTCACGCTCGGAGAAGCGGTCCTGGCCGTTAAGCTGAAGCTTAGCGGTGACGACAGGGTTCTCACCCCAGCAATGCATGTCGAGGGCAGTCTCGGAAAGAACGAATGTTCCGGCGTCAGAGACGTAGGAACCCTCAAGGGAAGCACCGGCGGCAGCACCCATAGAGGTCTCAGCACCGAAGATGTTGGGCTTACCAGAGGTGAATTGATCCCATTGCTTACCGTCTTCAGTAGCACCCATAGCTCCAGGGTCCTGGAAAAGACCACCGGTAGTGATGAAGGCTTCGGAACCAGAGGTTTGGTCAGGGCCACCGAAAGCGTGGACGGCGTTGGGAAGAGCGTCAATAGCATCAGTGTAGTTGAAAGGTTGGGCACCAAGGGTCTTGTAAAGGGTCTGACCACACTCCAAAGAGGAACAGTAATCAACATTGGCGTCAGGTTGAACAACCCAGATAAGCTCCTTACAGGGGTGGTTGAAGTTGAGCTTGATCTTGTTGCTGGAAGAACCAACAGACTCGTCACCAGTGAACTGAAGTTGTTCAATGAGATACTCGTGAGGGTTCTGGGCCATCTTTCTGCGCTCGTCAGTGTCTAAGAAGACATAGTCGATGTAGAGAGAAGCGGCAACAAGAGATTGTTGGTAGGCAGCAGAGACAGATGCGGAACCTTGGGTGCAGGCAAGAGACTTGACGGCCCATAAGCACTCACCGATGGGGCGGAAATCAATGTTGATCTTGACCTCGTGGTATTGAAGGGCAATAAGAGGAAGAGCAAGTCCAGGGTTTCTGCAAAACCAGAAAAGAAGAGGAATGTAAAGAGTGGTCTCAGGAAGAGCGTTGCGGGGAGCGCAAACCTGGGAAGGACCACCAGCGGCGGAACAGGGACCGCTCACGTTGGCGAAGGAAGGATCAGTGATGTAGGTAAGCTGGGTGGTATTACCGATCATCTGGTGGTAACCGCGAAGTTGCTCAGATGACATGGTAAGTTGGTTCCAGATGTGCATCCAGTCACCGTATTGACGGTCAATACGTTGACCACCAATCTCGACCTCAACCTGGGCAATAAGTTGCTCACCGATGAAGTCTAACCAGCGGGCATAGACACCATCTTCGTCCTTGGTCTTCATGGATTGGTTGATCTCGGGAAGTGTAACTTGTAAGTAGGTGCGGTAGCAAAGATCACCGTTTCTGCTGATGGTGCAAGTAACGCGGCGACCGAAATCGGCCTGACCGGAGAAGGTCTGTTCAATGCTCTCCATAGCGAAGTTGGTGTGGCGTCTGTAGGACACCTTCCAGAAAGTGATCTCGGGGGTACCGGTAAGGAATACGTCTTGGGCGCCATAGGCGACGAGTTGCATGAGTGCTCCAGCCATTGCTTCTTATATATATCTTGTTTTAGAAAATAATTTCAGGAAAGGGCATTTAATTGCGACAAATTGTTCAAAAATAACGCTCCATTTTACAGAAATTATCGCTCAAATCGGGTGAAAACACTGCATAAACACGGTATAACTATGTTTTTAACGAAAATGTGCATAAAATTGTAATAATGATTATTTTGCTAAATAAAGGAGGAACGTCCAAGCACCAAAAAGACAAATGCCTAAATGAAAAACATTACGGGAATATCCAATTTCTCACTTCGGTCTATATGTTTTTCTTCGTAAAAATACAAAAATTATTACGAAAATGCAATGTTTACACGGATTATGCAGTGGTGCAAAAAATAATAACGTATAAATGAAATATATTATATATGGATATTTATGGCGTTTTTTGCAAAATGTCCATATCGAAGTTGGATTGAATGAAAGTTTCTAAATAGTTTTCTTTGAATATTTCGCGTTTTCCTTCGTGTTTTTTGGTGAAAATGTATTCGGCGTCTTTCTTCTTCACTGTCCAACCCTTTTCTAAAGCATTTGTTAAAAATACCATGATTTTGAATTGTTTGGATGGGACTTGGACGGTTTCTGGTATTTCTACACGAAGTTCGGACATATTGAATATAAATTTTTATATATTCAATATGATACTATTTATTTGCGATTTCTACGGGTCCTTTTGATTGCTTGCTTGATCCTTTTTTGTTTTGTTTTCTTCCTTTTTGTATTATTTTTTCGCATCTTTCGCTTTTTCAATGTGCTTCCTCCCTTCGTTTCCCTATAAAATTGTAATGCTGGTTTACTTTTCCAAGCTTCATAATATGCACTACACGTTTCAGTTCCTAGTGACTCTACTAATTTGTTATATTGCTCTAGCTGTTTCAGCAGCGAATCACCTTCAGCGTTTGGAAACTGTTTAAGTGCAGTATCATATGCTTTCTCTAATTTTACACCCTGCACCCACGGCATACTTGTAGTATCATTGAAATATGTATAAGTAACATAATTTAATACACCTAGGTGCTGATCTTCATCTTTCAATTTATTAAAAATTTCGTCATTATAACATTTGCAATACCGACATAATGTTAGATAGAATTGGTCAGATTGCTGGGGAGTAAGTTGTACATTTTTCAATAATGTATCACTGTAGTTTAATAATAAACTGGCGATCATCTGTGCACATTCATCAACCTTTATTGTAATATCGTTTGCAGCTGCTTTTCTAGACACTAGTGGGAGAACTTCATCTGGATTCATTTTTGCGGGAGATTCTACTTTCGCTATTTCGGAATTGATTTGTTCCATTCTATCATTAATAAACTTATGATCTTGTTCAAGGATGCCTTGGGTTATATCTGGTAATTGATTAATATGTATATCCAAAGCAATTATATCACTAGAGTCGTCTTCAACCTTACTATAATATAGCTTTTCTAACAGAGACATTCTATTGAACTGCAATTGAGAGACATTTGTTGGAACCAAACGAATACGACATATATATCTTGCGATTTCAGCTAGTAAAGAATACCGTACGTGTTGCAGAGTGCCCGATGCAGTCATTTCTAGCAGTACTTGTTCCCCATATAACATTGTTATTAATGCACATAATCCATCCATTGTTGCTAGTATAGCTGCAGAAGCTTTGGGTTTTAATATGCTGTTAATCCATTTTATAGTTAATGGTTGCATCCCATCGGCAAATATTTTACCCGACGCTATGCGAAATAATTTACTAAATAATTCTGTATTAACCTCATTACCCGCGGACATTTTTTTGGGTCTTTTGTTCGACTTTGGTTTCTGCGGAATAAGTGATAATATTTTTTCTTCAATTTTTGTTTTGTTCTCTACACTTGCACCTTCTTTACGAGATTGTTTCCCTACGTCTTCTTCTGTAGGCAATAGTGCATTTGTCGATTTAGCAGCAATTGCTGCTATACTAGAATCAGTATGTTCAGTAACACCATCAAGAGTTCTTACGTCTAAAACCACTTGTCCAAATTCAATTAACGTCTCTAATTCTGATTTCATCATTATTGTTGTTTGATCATCTATTCCACATTGGCCACCCTCATTTAGAGCAGCGTATGACAGCGCCATAGAACCTCGCATAAATAAAAATATTCTCATCAACCAGTGTTTTAATGACTCAATATCAGTATCATCTATGATTTTGCCCATACTTTCTCCTGCTGAAATCATTTCCACATTCAACCCGAGGGTAAGAGATGTTTCAACACGTGATCTCTTTTTTCCTTCATTTCCTTCGTTTCCTCCGAGCACTATATCTGATATAGTCTTTGATCTACTAGGACTAAATAATTTCCCTGTCTCAGTATTAAAATTCAATGCACACGCCGTATACGCATCTATGCTCTCATTGCAACGTGTAAATCCGTGCACTGATTCATCAGATTCATCTTGAAAATCACCGAAAGTTGTAGGAGCTTTTGACTCTCGCGATGATCTACGCGTTCCCTGTACTTCTATTGGTACATCAACAGGAGCGGGTGGTGGTTTCATTTCGGTTAATATTGCAGATAATTCATTGATATTCACAGCGTTTATGCCTGAATCCGCACTTTGTACTTCTCCTCCTTTAATTCGAATCTGATTAGCAAACACCTTACTTATCATGGTCATAGCATCATATAGTTGACGTTTTGTTATATTTGCTCGTTTATTGTATACAATGTCTATAAATCCTTTTATTTGGTCCATACCCTGCTCATATGCAATCTGTTTGAATGTTTTACCAGTGGTTTCATCAATCGTATCAACATTCCCATTCCATTGAGGACACGCAAACTTCAATATAGTTAATATATTTTCAAATAAGGGTATAACCACGGCATTACCATTGTGGTCTAGTTGTTCCCGTTTTAACATAAGCTGAAGAAATTTTGTATCTCCATAAGTAAATGTAAATCCATAAGCATTTTGAAATTGTCCTTGGATTTCATTTATGATAGATTTAGCTTTCTCATTCATTGCTTCTGATGGTGGAAATGTATTACCGGTAGCACTATCGTAAATCGAAATAAGTGTTTTCCCATCCGAAACAGAAACCGTAATTTTACGATTTTCCACCCGTTCATCAGTAGACTGTTTTAACATATTTGAAAAACCTGCAATTGCACGTTTCAATGCATCGGGCATAATTATAATAGTATTGTTTGGATCAGTCATATCGACGTTAGAAAGACCGGTTTGTGCCTGCATAATGTTTAAAAAGTGGTTTCGATCTGTATCATTTAATATTGTACCACTTTCTGTATCAGTTATTCCAAATTCCAATACTGGTTTAATCAAACCTTGTTGATTTGTATAAAACAGATACTGTCCATTGTTTACATTGTATTTGTATAACAATTTCTTTGCTTCTGTAAAAAAACCAGATGGGGTTTCTGTGAATTGCTGCAAGAAATTTAAATTAGCCTCTAACTCGGGAAATAAGCTCCCAAACGTAGAAATCCATACTTCTTTATATAATGCAAATGTAGTTTGAAAATCGGCAATCATCTCAGCTCCTTCGGAGGCATCGTGTAAAAAATCAATTAACCACGCGATTATGTGAATTAATTCTATTTTAACATTCCTATTAGGTGTTCCACCACCTGCTGCTTTACTTGCCGCTTTTTGTGATGGTGATTCTTTTGTCCCGCGTCTAACACCTGCTTTTCCGGGGGTTTTTCTGGGTGTTCCTCCTGTTTGTTGCATTATTATATTTATTATATAATAATCACATAAGTTATAATAATTGCACAAGTAACTAAATAAATTCTCACACAACAAACATAAACATTGACTCCGATTTTTATCATATATTGTAAAAATCATGGCCCTGTCATCAAAAAAAGTCCAAGCCAAACAAATGACTTCTCTTGATGAAAAACACACGGAAATGTTAGATTTATTCAATGAAAATGAAACCGAAACCATCCCCCAATTACAAATAGAAATCGAAGAATTGAAAACGCAAATAAAGTCTCTCCAGAAAAACCAAATTGAACTGAAATTAGATATGAAGGATCAAATCAAAGAAAAGCGTGTTGTTATAAAACGCCTAAAAGAACAAAAAAACAAATATCTCTTGGACAATTCCCAATATATTTTCGATTATTTTGAGCAAAAAAAGCAAATCTCATCAGGAGAACCGACACAAAACGTCACAGTCTTGAATTCCTTTTTCAAAGTGAAATCGACCAACCCCGAAAGGCAGGATGTGGATAAATACAGCCAGTCAAAGAAAATGTATATTGAATATTGGCGAAATGTGAATCGTGAATTCACTAATCCACAAGATTATTTACTCACGTCCGATGTATGTGATGTATGCGAGAAGGGGGAAATGGTCGCGCAAGATGAAGAGGGAATTTTAATATGCAACAATACTCAATGTGGTCGATTTATTACCTATATTGTGGATAGTTCCAAACCGAATAACAAAGACCCACCGAATGAAGTATCTTACACGGCTTATATTCGTCTCAATCATTTCAAAGAAATATTGTCGCAATTCCAAGCCAAAGAAACAACGCAAATTCCCGAAGAAGTGATAGAACAAATCAAGGCACGTATTAAGAAAGAGCGCATTACAGACATGAAGCAAATCAATTACGACAAAATGCGCGAGATTTTGCGGAAATTGGGTCTCAACAAATATTTCGAACATATTCAATATATCAATTCTCTATTTGGCGTGAAACCTCCCATTATGAATGAGGAATTACACGAAACATTATGTGTGTTGTTCATTGAAATTCAAAAACCGTGGGCAGTGCATTGTCCTGCAAATAGGACGAATTTCTTTAATTATACATATACGCTATATCAATTATGCACACTCTTGGATCAGACACAATATTTGCCGTATATTCCTATGATGAAAGATCGGGAAAAACAATTGGAACAAGATATGATATGGAAGAAAGTATGCGGGCATTTGGATTGGGAATTTTTCCCGACGGTATAATAATCTCTTAATACAACCCGAACACTGTTGTATTTGATATTAGTAAGGGTGTTGATAAACATAGGAGTGACATGAAAATGGTGATCCCCTCCACGTATTTATTTAATAAAAAGGGTATTAGATTACACATCCCTTTTTTCCCACAATAATATAGAACCAGATGTATTCTATATTATTTCACATATCTGGAATAGCCATCCTTGAAATATGTTTCTTTTTTTACTACGTGGGTCCAATGGAGACCCAAATGTTTGAAAAAACGGTGCGTAAATTAGCAAATGAACCAATGCAAAAATTCGACGCATTTTTAATACAAAATGAAGCAACTCCCCAAACGATTCAGTATATCACCAATGCGTTATTCGGCGAAACATCCTCCGCTGAACAAAGTCTTGAATTACAATTGTATAACAAAAGCAATGAAGACGAGGCAAGGCGAATGGAGAAAAATGACGAACTTTTTATCCAAACTATTGAATATTGGAGCGTATTGGTGTTTTTAAGCGTGTTGGTCTTTTTAGCGCAATGTAAATATCAACAATATCAAAAAATGCAAAAAGAACGCGGTCTTAACCAAGAAATTGAAATGGTTGATTGCATTCCATTGAGAAATGATGACACGCGTTCGTATAGGAAGGGGTCCATTGATGAAAGTGAATCCCCACATTATGGAGAAACAAAACATAAGGACATTTGTTGGAAAGTAGGCCATTATACACTATTCGGTAGTTGTATCATTTTTTTCCAATATCTGTTTTTTCAAAATATTGTGTTTTATTACGACCCACTATCCGATGGAGAAGTTCGGTATTTGATTTACAAAGGCATTGAACCACTATTAGAAAAATATAATTTAGCATAAGTCCTTTATTACATCGTAGCAAAAAAGGCCTCATTGTTCGGCATGCGACCCAATAAATTCTGCATCATTGTAAAACCGTCTTGTGTTCCACCTTTTTCCAAAATGCATCTGCGATAATGCAATCCAATGTCGCGGTTGAAAATATCACCACTGTTTTTAAATACTTGGAATACTTCGGCTGCATATACCTCACTCCACAAATACCCATAATATCCACTTTCATATCCACCCATCAAATGTCCGAAATTCGCCGCCATGCAACTTTCACAATGCACTAGTGGACTATATTTTGACTGAAACTCATCATATGTAGTAATCACATCTCTGTGTTCTGACGAGGAATGCAACTCCATATCATAAAGGGCAAATTGCAATTGACGAATATAATGCAATCCGTTGAACAATTGTTTGTTGTCCTTTAGTTTCTTCATCATATCTTCGTCCATCACTTGACCCGTCTCATAATGACTACTGATACGAGTTAAAAATTCGGGTTCATAACACCAATTTTCTAGAGCTTGACTTGGACATTCTACAAAATCTTGCTCTACTGCGGTTCCACTAAACATAGAAAAACGGTTTTTCGACATCAATTGATGGAAAATATGACCCAATTCGTGGAAAAAAGTCTCTACTTCACCAAAAGTCAACAAACTAGGCTTTTCCTTGGTGGCTCTGGTAAAATTGCACACCATCGCAGATACAGGCGTGCTACGTCCATTATCATCCATATAAGCCTGCTTTAGTGTAAAAGCGGCGGCGTGTCCATACTTCCCTTCACGAGGATACAAATCCACATAAAAGTGACCAATCAAATCCTCACTCTCTCCTTCAACCGCATTATGCACCGCATAACACTTTACCGAACTGTGCCATGTTTGGGATGTCTCTAATTCACATTCAGTAATGCGCAATTGAAAAATAGTCTCAAATGTTCCTAGCAAATTCGGAAGTAACTTTTCTAAAGGGAAATATTTTTGCACCTCTTGTTGGTCTAGTTGCAATACGGATTTCTTATACAAGTTTGTGTAATAGGATAAGTTCCACGCTTCCATTTCTTCCTTTCCAAAATGCGCAGCCAAATTTCGAACATCTTGTGTGGAAGAATTTTGCATCTTTACCACTAAATCATCCAGAAATTCGCGCACTTGTGTTGAGTTTTTCGCCATTCTACGATTGGACAAAATATAATCAGCGTAATTTGCGTGACCGAGCATTTTCACCTTGTCTTTGCGCAAATCCAATGCCTTTTGCAAAAGCTCGTGGTTCTTATAGGGTTCCTTACCGCGCATACCAAACAACTGACTCAATGATTTGCGAGTAGTCTCAACTTCACAATAAGGCATTATTTTGTTAATGTGATCATATTGGGTAGTGATTTTGTATGTATCATCCTTTTTGTCCAATGTGCCTAAAAAATCGCGATCTACACCCTTAAGTTCTTCTTCGGACAAATACAAACAATCCTTGACGTCGCTTAAATTCGCGCTATATTGAATAGCTAATTCGGAAAGTTGTGTATTTACAGCCTCCAATTTGTTGCGTGTTTCTTCATCCAAATGAATTCCGCGATGTTTGTAACTCTTCATGGTTCGTTCCATGTATAAGATCTCCTCACCTTCGAATTCATTTAGGAAAGTTTCATAAAAAAGGAGAATTGCCTTGTATAGATCAATATTCATAGCCCATTTGTTTCCAAATTCGGAAAGCTGTTTAGAAGCGGAAATGGATGCATTTCTCATATCTTCGTCTGGATGCACATATTGCATAAAATCGTAACACTCTTGTTCTAAATCCCAAGGTTCGGTCATTGCAAAATAGTCGAAAAACTCGGTCTTGGTTGAAAAGACTTTTGAACACAAAGTTTGATGCCATTCTTCATACCGCTCTAAACTGTGCTTAATCCCATTTTCAATGTCGGATGGGTTCGAAGGAAAAGAAAGACCGGAAGGGAGACTCATTGTATAACATGTTACAAGACCATCTTCTAAATGCTTTGATAAAACATTGTAATCACACATCCTTTTGTAAAGGAGTAATGGACGTGACTATATTCAAAATCATTGTAGAAACATCAATACTTGTAATCTCCGGAAATAAAAGATTGTAATTGTCTAATGCGATAATGTCTAGTGTATCGCAAATTTCAAGGACCGGTTTATATATCGTGCTATGTCTTGGACAAAATGAATGTAAATGTTTGGTTATTTCACCAGAAACATCTATCCACACCGAGTGTTTCCGTTCTTTATGGTAAATTGTGTCTAAAATTTCTTTTGTGCATTCAGGATATTCATTATTGCATATAAATACAACGTCAAATTGGCGAATAGTATCTATCTTGGACTTCTCTATATGAGTATATTCCATTTTAAGGTCATTCAACATAGACATCACACCTTTTCCATAGTGACTATGGTTGTCTAAAATTCCAATGGTATTTGTTTTCCAGTCATGGAAATAATAGGTAAGTAATTTCAATAAAGCCTCTTTTGTTTTCCATTGCCCAACTTCGCCTAGTGTGCGCTGCTCCACAAGTCTCGCATATAAATGGGAAAGACCTAAACTAGTTGCGACATATCCTGCAAGTGTATAAAGCGAAAGGTCGGATTGAAGCACAGTTTCACAAAAGTATAGCGAGCTCTGTGTATTTTCAAACTTGGACAAACATTCTTCAGTCGCGCGATTTGAAACACACAAGTGACTATGTTGATGCAATTTATCTAATTCTTCTGGTGGAGACCATCCAATAATGAGACAATCGTGATGTAGTTGTGAATACCACGGTTCAATAGTTAGAATACCGCCACTATTTAAATAATCTTCATCGGGAAAGATGCGCGTTTCGGACATTTCAATAAAAACGAAGAATCCGTATTGTGTGAGTGTACGTACATCTTTCGGTGTAAGTAGTGCAATGGACGATTTGTTTGGATATTCACTGTTTCGCACATAAACTTTAGAAAAATCCATATCTGTATGGTGGTTATATAAATCACGTAGGTTTAGTTTATTTATAACAATAATATTATTACCAAATACCAGTAGCAAATTGTGGAATCTCTTATTTTCACAGATAATCATAGTTAAAAATAACTATGATTATTACATCATACTAACATTGTATAATATTTGATTTACATACCACCGGGGAAGCCGACTAAATTGGCGCCAATACCGAAACCGGCACCACCGCGTGCAGAAGTCGCCATGGAAGGGACAAAGACATCAAGGACGCTGAATGTGGCTGCGGCGGTCAAAGCAATAATAATAACCTCCTCAAGCTTGAGGGAGTGTTTAGGAATAGCATAGGCGGCAATGGCGACCATAAGGCCCTCCACCAAATACTTAATAGCACGCTTTACAAGTTCGCTAAAGTCAAACATTGTCTAATCTGGATTATACTATACAACGCGAAAAAAAAGAGGCCACAGTTTTATTAACAAAAAGATAGATTATGAACAAAAATACTTAAACATTCTCATATAAGAACATTATAATCGGTTCCTAAATGACTTCCTTTGAACGTAGAACTCTTGACTCAGGGGAGAAAAACCCTAAATATGTTGATGTGTTGGACGAAGATTCATCCATTGCCGGTCAAAAATTCTCTTGTATGTCGTTTTTATCTCCTGATAAGATTCTAGAAAAGCGTGAGTTATACTTGTTTGACCAATTCGTGCAACAATGGGAGTTTACGAAATCTATGACCAAATTCACTGATTTTATTCATTTCATTTCTTACAAGTATAATTTAAAGGTGGATGACGCCATGTCGGATTATAATGATTTTTGTAAGGAAGAGGAAGAACGCCTAAAGGCCGCTTCGGTTACAGATGATTTCCAGAATTTTTTGGATAAAAATGAGGAGAAATTGAATGAGCGTTTTCAACGAGAACATGGTTTTCAAACTTCCGTTCGTGGATTGAAAAACCGCGGTAACTTTGCTACGCAAGAAGAGGCCGAAATGCAATGCAAGAAGTTGCGAGAGAAAGATTCCAATCACGATATATTTGTCGCACCCGTGGGTGTTTGGCTTCCGTGGGACCCTAATGCATATAAGACCGGACGCGTCGAGTTTATGGAGGAGGAGTTGAACCAATTGTATCAAGAGAAGTTGAAAAACGAGGCCAAGGCAAAGGATGAATTCGACAAGCGTATTAAGGACACTAAAGAAAAGGCAATTGAGGATAATATTAAGAAGGCTGAACAGTCGGGCAATGTTCTTACTCAATCTATCAACGAAGATGGCGAGTTGGTCGGTGTTCGTGATACAATCGATTTTGCAAGCCGCGAAGTCGCAAACGACGACGATAAAGAGGCACACGAAAAGGCTGTGTTAGAGAATGCACAATCTGCTGATATTCGCAATGAATATTTACAGTCCAAATAGGGGAAACCAAGTTTTCCCCTATGACCCCTTCCTTTTGGGGGAAACTGTGCCTATGACCCCTTCCTTTTGGGGGAAACTGTGCCTATGACCCCTTCCTTTTGGGGGAGGAAACATTCCCAACATTGGTTGACCGACTGAAATTGTATAATAAAAATGAAACGTTTTTATTATATCTATAAGAATTCAAATGCCTAAAGTTCTTCAATATCCAAAGATATTTCAGCTTCGTTAGGAGATGTGTTTGAGGATGGTTCCAAGTCCAGGACATCCAAACCAGCCAAATCAACACTATCGGTATGGATTTGGATACGGTCTTCATCATCGTCGTCTTCTTCCATTTGACGTTCCAATGCACGTGAAACACTGATTTCTTCTAAACGCTCCAATGTTTTTGGTGCCTCGACGATTTCTTCATTCCCATCTTCATTGACTGTGGCGTCCATATCGTTAAACGATAATTTTGTGACTACATTCTCTTCATCCATATTTTTGATAGACGGGACAATCGGTATTTCCTCCCTTTCTTCCTCTTCTTTTGCTGCCGCGTCTTTGTTTTTCTCATCGATTTCTGCATCATTGTCATCATTTACCATCTCGGGTTCTTTTACCGCTTCAATAAATACCTCTTCTTCTTGCTCATTACTTTCATCCATATAAGCACGAATAATCGCCTCCGTTGGAATGCTTTCGCGAATAGTAGTCAAAATACATTCTTGAATAATTTGCTCCAATTCACGGGCATTTTTTTGAGTATGCAAAGGCGTCGCATTCTTCTCGAATAAATAGACATTCATATATACCTTTCTCGCAACGTGAATATATACCTTGTGAATAAAGCTGTCCAATTTAGGTATGGATATATCAATCTTCTTTTGCTTATTGCCTACACGAATGCAGGTAAGTACCTTGAGTTGAATAATATGAACACAAGTAATCAAATCTTCTAAATAATTGCATCCCGAACGCTCAATAATTCTCTGGCGCTCTTCTTCAACAATTACATTGTTCCATTTAGGAACACGTGAGAGTAGGTTTTGAAAAGTCATTAAATATTTGCCCATTTCGTCTGTATCAACACACATTTTCCACGCTTCATTGAAAATAGAACGGATGCCTTCATCCACTAAAGGACTGAAAATACTGACTAAACGGCTACACCATTCGTTGCGAGCTTCGTGCAGGTTGGAAATCACAAAATCGTCCATTTTTACATAGTAAAGATATTTGGATATGGCTATTTCACCGAATCATCCTGGTTCGTAAAAAATTGATTTGTAGAATGTAATTGATTGGTTGTAAATTAACAACCGAACTTATTATGGAGGAAATTGTTGCGATTATTATATGTATGTGCTTTTGTGTTATGGGATGTTTAATGTGTATGGAATGTAGCTCGGATGGAGGCCGCATTGATATGCTCGAAATAGTAGAAACTCCTATAACAGTATCACATACTTCGCCTTCGCCACCTACGAAACAACCCAAATTGAGTTTAATGAATCCGGACCATTTGGAAGTATAAAATTGAAGGGCCTTTTATTTATATCATAAACTCCAACCAATAAATCAAATATGACTACTTATTGTTCTCAACTTCACACAGAATGTCCTGCCATGCAAAATTATCTATCCTTTTATGCAGACAGAGGAATGGGATTTCTACTAAGTGCTGCCGGAGGGGGGAGAAACTGGACAGTAGAAGACCCCGTTCGTCAATCTGCAGCGGCAGTCTTATTACAGGGAATGAACTCAACCACATCATACACTGTTCCGAAATTGAATGAAACGGAACACACCGCGACACGGAATTTAGTCGCAAAGGTATTGCTTCATATGAAATATGAACACCACAAAACAGTGTAATGCTCGTCGATGCGTTATAAAAAACAACAAAAAATCATTATAAACATATATTTAGGCGTTATGGAACAAGTATTCGTTGTAGCCGTTCTTATTACAGTGCTTTTTTGTTTGACGAAGTTTATTGAAGTTCGCTATTTGAATGAAGACCCGAAACCTTTGAAGGAAACGGTTCGTGATGGTTTAGTTGTTATGGTGTGTTCCATTATAGGCACGTTTATCTATTTTCAATGTAGTGGAACCATTTCCGATTTTTTCAATGTGGTAACGGAAACCAAGGTGCTCAATTCTGCGAACACGCAAGTGTTTACAGACAGTCCTGCTTTTTAATTTACAATGATTTGTCATATGCGGTATAGACACAATATAGTATTCTATTTACTATATTATGGATGAACAAAACACAAACAAACATATAGTGATTGAAACTACAGTGTCAAAGAAAACCAAGAAGGTGACTACCGAAAAACCCAAAAAACAACGCGTTTTTACCAAAAAACCTTATTGGGCGACTATTTCAGACCAATTAGTTGAACAAGAAGCGTGTGGGCTATATGAACTATTGCAAGATGATGATACTAGTTCAGATACATCAAAACTGATTTCTCAACAAGTTCGGTCCAAGATTTCTGGATATGCATCCCAGGATCGCCTAAAAGGGTTATATTTGAGGGACCAATTTATCCAATTTCAACAAATCTTGGACTTGTTTCGCGAAACAGACATGAAATGTTACTATTGTAAAGAAACGACGCAGCTCTTATATGAACATGTGCGAGAACCCAAACAATGGACTTTGGAACGTTTAGATAATTCATTGGGTCATAATCACGGAAATGTGGTCATTGCTTGTTTGAAATGCAATTTACGTAGGAGAACAATGGCATCGGAACGATATGTGAAAACAAAGGCGATGTCCAAGATTGTGAAAGTCGAATAAAGGGACCCCCCCGGTTCATTGCAAAGCAAAATCCATAATCTTATTATGCTGAGCACATTCACCGACTAACTACAAAACCAACCACTCACTACATTTAGATTTCTTGCTCCAAATGAATATTAAAATTTATGATTATATTATATTATATGGAAGGTATTCAAGTTATATTGTATATATACTTGACATCCATTGTTGTTTTAATAACTTTATACATTAAATTCCGTCGCTATAGATTACTTATTAGTGGAATTACTTCGATTTTATCAAGTTCTACATTAGCAGTCGGTATTGTAAATTATATTAATACTGCAAATAATAAAGCTGAATCCGATGATAAGGAAAACAGACAAAATTATATTGATTTTGTTAGTGGTTCATTTGATAAAATAGATGGTTTGTATATTGATCATCCAGAACAATTACATTCCTTATATTATGAATTTTATGGCTACGGTTTTTTCCCACAACATTTTAACAATGGCGACAAAAATAATAATGAAAACGCGGACATTAAACACGATTCTAACATAACTGCTATGGAATATATAACTTTAATTAAAATTATTCAACATCTCGAAATTATGTACATTGCAAATCATAGTATATTTGAAGATACCACTTTTAGAAACAGAATACTTAATTTCACCAATTCAAATAAATTTAGAAAGACTTTAGCTTATAATAAAAACAATTTTTCACATGATTTCATAGAGCAATTATTCGATTCACGAATAATACATAGAGATCAACTTGATGTAGAAGAGATTTCTATTCCTAAAATATATTAGTTCTATATTTACTTCCTAAAAACTCAAAGTTATTATTACACTCATATTGTGTATCTGAAAATTTATCAAACCACGGATTTGGAGTTATTTCCACAGGGGTCTTATAAATCGTCGTGTAACGGTGGTGACGATCCATTTGTAATATATATACTGGTTGTTGTAAATGATTATTCGGTTCCATATTTAAATAACCAGTTGGTGTCAAAATGGGAATATTGTTACTTAAGAGGTATTTAGTTCTAATATCTTCTGAATTATAATCTCCCTCATATGTTTCTAAAAAATTTACAAAAAATAACACAGACAAAAATGAATGATACATCGGATCATCAAATGTAATATTCTTATTGTGTTTATCCAATACGTTTTGTATAAGTATATTTTGTGTCTTAGAATTAGTTAAATATCCTTTCTTTGTAAAAACATCATAACTTGTATCTTGTTGCGAATAATTCCAAATAAAATAGTGTCCAAACACATATTCTAAATTCATTAAAATACAATCCTTTTCTGGTATAGAAAACGACATTACCGGAAATAATTCACTCAACAGTTCATTCTGATAAGTTTTTTTAAAACTTTTATATAATGACTCGAAAAAATGTGTATTTGATGCACCATTAATCGTATTTAGAATTAATATTCTTTCACCTTTATATTTTGAAATGATACTATTCGTAATAGAATCAAAATTTTCAAGTGTCATATCCACATAAATCTCATCTAATAATTCAGCATTTAAATCGGTTATATAATTCTTCATTATTGCATTAGCGGTTCGCGGAAACACATAATCTGAACCAATTAAAATAACTTGCGTTGAAATATTTTTCAATCCATATTCGACTCCTATATTTATTTGCTGATTCGGACAAGCTCCGAAATATAACACATTTTTAGAACATTCATTGCCTTCATATTGAAGTGGATAGCAAAGTAAATTATTGTGTTTTTCGAAAATAGGTATTACTGCTTTTCTATCAGCAGATCTCCAACAACCAAATACGAGTGATACATCTTCATTTAATATCGTTTCCGCTCCTTTAATATATGTTTCTTCTGTGCTTTCAGGTCTATAAATATATTTGTCCAAATATATCTTATCTTGTGATTGATTATATAAATCAATTGTTTCGTTTGTTGCATCATATAAATGCTGTTCATTTTTACTCATTGATCCCACTGAAGTTGTGAATAAGATCCCTACTTTTACTATATTCCGGTGTTTATTCTCACTTATTATCAGTATGGTTAAAACTACAATTAATAACACCGACAAATATTTTATATTTGTAAAATTAAAATATTTATTCATAATAATATATTTAAATATTTTAATATTTAACGACAAACCCTAAATCAATACTAAGTCAATAATATGTAATCCGGACTAATCCTACAATAATTTGTATGGGCTTGTGTTCCGCATATAATCCCCTATCTATAAAACTAACAACTTCCAAAAGGAATATAAATGTTCCCTCTTTCATTATAATAATGGAAACTGTCCAAGAAATACCTCAACTACATCAACACATTAAAAAGAAATTAGACGGTTTCTTGTCTTCTCGGCGCATTCCTCATCTTTTATTCCACGGTTCAACTGGAACGGGAAAACGAACTCTTGTTTATAATTTCATTAACAAAATATACCAAAATGAAAAACATAAATTAAAGACCAACGTTATGTTTGTGAATTGTGCGCACGGAAAAGGCATTAAATTCATTCGCGACGAACTCAAATTTTTTGCAAAAACAAACGTCCAAGGAACGCAAGGTATTCAATTCAAATCCATTGTTTTGTTTAATGCAGATAGTCTGACGATTGACGCTCAATCGGCCTTACGTCGATGTATTGAATTGTTTAGTTATAACACTCGTTTTTTTGTTGTTGTAGAAAATAAACACAAACTCCTTACCCCCATTTTATCGCGATTTTGTGAAATTTACGTCCCTGAACATATTGATGAGCAAGGTCATTTGCAAAATTTACATCAATTCCATTTACAACACGATTATGGACCCATAACGAATCACAATTCTTGGTTTGATTTGAGAATACATTCGGATATTACACAAATTGAACGTATAGGCATTGTTACTGACGCTTACGAAAACGGATTGTCTTGTCTGGATCTCATTCAATGGATTAAACAAAATAATCTGTTGTCGGAAATATGCAAGGCGAATATAGTAATGCATTTTCATAAAATTAAAGTCGAATATAGATGCGAGAAATTATTGATGCTATGTATTTTGGACAAGGTTCGTATACAATGATGATTACTAGATTGAATGATAAAGTAATCGGTGAAGCAGATGATTTAAAGCATTATAATGCATTATAAATATATATATATATATAATGGTAAAGAGGTTTGACAAATACTTGTCACGGTACATATTAGAGTTCCTACGATTATGTCCCGCGTGTAACAACTATCAGATGTGTCGTAATTGGCAAAGATGCGACAATTGTAATAACAATTATTGTTCACCTTGTTCGAAAAAAAAATTAAATAATTGTTATAATCACTATGAAACAATAAGTGCTATTTGTGATGAATGTTTGCAAATAATTAACTATCACAATGGGACAAATTATAAGTAGTAATGTCTTTCATTTTAAAAATAATCAGTTATCGGAAATATGCAAGGCGAATATAGATGCGAGAAATTATTGATGCTATGTATTTTGGACAAGGTTCGTATACAATGATGATTACAAAATTGATTTAAATGAATACTGTATTTGTGTATATATCATACAAATACAGCAAAACATGCCTACCACAATTCATAATCCCCATCCATCCGTTTCTTTACAGATTGGCGATTGTGCGACCTATGCGAATACATTGGATGAAAAATCGGTTTCTATGATTTACTTGGATCCACCGTTCAATTCCGATCGAAATTATAGTATGAGCGTCGATTCAGACATCGGTTTTGGCGACAAATGGACGAATGCCTCTTATGAACAATTCTTGGACATCGTTATACAATCTTTGAAACGGGTTCTAAAAGACGACGGAACGCTGTATTTCCATATTTCCGCAGTATGTATGTTTATTCCCGAAAAAGTGTTGCGACATCATTTCCCAGTCGTCACGCCCATTTTCTGGAAAAAATGCCGGTCCAAGAACAACGTGAAGAACAAATTGGGGGCGACGATTGATATTATTTTCAAATGCAACAAAAAGGAAAAACACAAATTCAATGTAGTTTTACAAGAAAAAGACGCCACTTATTTGAAAAATTCATTCAAAAACCGCGACGAATTGCGCGGGAATTATTCTCTTGGACATTTGGTCACAGAGAAGACGAAAAAAGGCTATATGTATTCCTTTTCAGTGGGGGGTTTCACATTTAATCCTCCATCCGGATGGCGGATCAAAGAAAGTGAATTGGCGAAGTTGCGCGATGAAGACCGCCTTCATTTGCCGAAAAAAGAGGGGGGTAATTTATATAAAAAAATATATCTCTCTGAAAATCCGGGCAAACCTTGCACGGATTTATGGGACGATATACACTCGATCAGTCAGGGATCGGAAGGTCGGAAATATCCGACCGCCAAACCCGTGAAACTACTTGAACGACTGATTGAGATTAGCACGGACAAAGGAGATTTGGTGTTGGACCCGATGTGCGGTTCGGGAACAACGGCAAGTGCATGTGTGAATACAGGGCGTGGTTGTTTATTGAATGATGCGAATACGGATATTATACAAATCGTTACATCGCGATTTCAGCCATAGGCTGTGCTTGGCTGCATACTTCAGCGAGAATGTCTAGACTCGTGTTTTTATTGATTTCGTCGATGTCTATGTTGGAAACATCGTCGACTATACTATTTACTAAAGAACCCAACAATGCGTCAACATTGTCCTGTTGGATTTTTAGACAAGGAATCGAACATTTGTTTTTTTCACTTTTTCCTAAAAGAGCTCCTACTCCATTGTTTAGAACCAATCGTATACGTAAATGGGTGTTTACTTCGATTCCGTCTTTTCTACGCCATATGGCGCGACTAGTCTTGGCTCTGGACTTTTTTAGATAGTAATCCCAATCGCGATGGGCGACAAACTCGGGAAAATTGTCCTCTTTGGGATATGTAATGAGTTTTTTGTGTTTTTTATGATTGACTAAAACATATTCGGGGTATTTTGTGTATAATGTCCACAACAGGTTTTTGGTTTGGTCACTCGAAATCTTATCGAACTCAGTGTCGAATATGTTGGCTACTTCTGAACGCAATGTAGGGGTCACATCTTTTCCGCGATTTGCGGTTTTGAATTGGTCAATGGATGTTTTAATAGAAGCACCCAGTTCGGGATTGAATTCGGCTAATTTGCTGGTGTTAATCCAATCAAAAGTTCCCATATTTTCGTGGTTTTTTATACTTATTGAGAAACATTCGTTTCCGATGGTAACATCACAATCTGCTTTTTGTGTGGTTCCACCGAGATGGCGCCAAACCGGATCAGCGCTACACTGAACTCTTTCTTGGAGAGTTGTATTCATTTTCATTGATGGTTTGCGATTATATAGTGCGACGATGAGTTTTTCATTTAACACTCCACCATAATGTGTTTGTCCTCTGGTTAAATAGGGCATTTTAGTAACAAGTGTGTTAAGTTATGTGTAATATCTTACTATAAATAACCCTTCAATTTTATATAATAAAATGCGGGTAAATCAATTCTATGTATTAAGATATACAGTATGCCCAAAGATAAAAAGGGACTTCAACAAGGGACATATTTGGAACGAAAAGTTTGTAAACTTACCGTCTGTGATAATGGTAATGATTGTGTAGGTCCAACCGGTCCGCGTGGAAGAAGAGGTGTAGACGGATTAACCGGAAGTACTGGGGCTACTGGTGAACAAGGTCCTGCTGGTCAAGACGGAAGTTTTGGCGGTGCATCATTCGATTATTTATTTAGTAGTGATACGCAAGATACTGACCCAGGTGTTGGTTATGTAAAAATAAACGATATACTACAACTATCCTCTTCATTTATGTATATTGATAGTGAAAATAGTGATGGTGCGAATATAGACAATTTTATGGAAATAATTAAGATATGCGGGTAAAACTAATCAAGCCAACAATTCCATCATTTTAAATGCGTCAGGTGGAACATTAGACCGCGGAACTGGTTCTGCTTTTTATGTAAAACCGATTAGAGGTGTTGCGCACAGTTTGGGCGCGGGCGTGCTACATTATGATTCAAGCACATCCGAAATAACGTATTCAACAAATTAACCAAATCAAATACTAAAAAATTCGCAATTCAAATATATTTTACACGTAATAATGTAAAATATAGATTTTACATAATTAGTTTGCACCATTTACGTCACACATTTACCATTTGGACGTGGTTTTCTTCACTTGTATCTGCTGACCAGATCGTTTCTTTCCTTTACTTGGGTCATACGCTTCATCTTCATCGTCCGAGCCCATATTTTTGGAAATTTCCCAGAATTCTTTGGAACCCAGTTTGAAATCTGGGCGACTTTCGGCTTTATACCAAAAGATTTGGTCGTATAATTTGTTCGATTTCGCATTGTTATTGATGACCAAACATTCGAAATTCTCCGTAGTTTGGTCCATAACAGAGCAAAATGACTCAAGTGTGGGAAACATAGAAGCATAGTTCTCCCATATACGCTTTCGATTCGTTTGGTAAGGTTCACGTAAAATGAATACATAATCAATATTGGTTCGCAAATTGGGGGGTATGCCTAAAGGATATTGCATGGTAATGATAAGCATCACTTTCCAATGACGACCATTCATGAATAAAAGACGCATCATCTTATCCTTTGTCCAAGATTGGTCGTACAAACAATCATCTAAAATTACAAAGGTGCGTGGATCAATCGTGGTTTTCTTATATGCCTCGACTTCTTTATTCATTTGTTTTAGCACTGCACGCTGTCGTCGCAAGACATTTTCAATTAAGACTGTATTGTATTCTTCGTGTATGAATAATTTTGGGACGTGACTCGCATAGAATCCATTGCCCGCCTCTGTTCCAGAAATAACGGTTCCGATGGGAATGTCTTGGTGATGATATAATAGATCGCGCACCAAGAAAGATTTACCAGTATCACGACGCCCAATCATTACTATAACGGGACCCTTGTTTTCATTTGGTTTAAAGGTAATCCATCTCATATCGAATTTTTTTAGTTCTAAAGTCATAGATAATGAATATGAATTTCTATAAACAACGAGTGAGATTAAAAAATGTAAGTTGTTACGCCCCCTACGGATTCTCTTTGCGAGGAGGGATTTAAAGGGAACCTGGGTTCTCTTTCCGTGATTCTCTTTGCGAGGAGGGATTTAAAGGGAACCTGGGTTCCATTTCCGGGATTCTCTTTGCGAGGAGGGATTTAAAGGGAACCTGGGTTCCCTTTACTGGGTTCCATTTCCGGGATTCTCTTTGCGAGGAGGGATTTAAAGGGAACCTGGGTTCCCTTTACTGGGTTCCCTTTATATATTTACGTTTAATCAACCTCGATTTTCTATTCATACAGCCTATACATATCCCATGTCCAAAGTGAAATTGAATTATTGTAAACCAACAAAAATAGACTTGAATTCTTTAGCAAAACAACATATAGCAAGGTCTTCTATTGCTGATCACAACGAAAATCTTTCAAACACCAATGTAACTGAAACATCTCAAGCACATAACCCCTATTTGATTGAAAACATTCAATTATACAACCCGATTTATCAAAAATTTTTCGACATGAATGCGAACAATTTCGATAGTATTGCACTGAATCATCCGTATCATATCCAAGATACAGAACACATTGTTCATTATAAAACGAACCAGGTCCAAGACAAGCCCGTATTTGTAAAGTTCTCACCCCTATTAGACCCTTATCGGTATATGATTGGTAAATACAAAGTGACTGACTCACGCATTCGGGCCATGCCTCGATTAGAAAGTAATGAATCAATTGTCCATCCAAAGATTTTATCCACCCATAACGCTTCTTACGTGGATTGCTTTTTTAGTTACTTATCAAGTATTTTATTAAATCATCACGAAATTGTACACGGAATGGACTATTATGGATCTTATTTAGGATTACAAAAGAAATTTCGCGTTTGCGTGACGGACGATGTTGAATATTTGCGCAATTCTGATTTTTTCAACGAACACGTAGGTGAATTATTTAGCATCGACGACCCGAATTCGATAATGGATCGCGAATGCATTGGAGGTGGTTCCAGACGTCATCGAGCGAAGTTAGTCTTGGATGATTTGGACGAAATTGGTCTTGATTTTGAAGAATTGAGCAATATTGATAAAGGCAATGTTGCGGAAAACGGCGCAAATGATTTTTTAGAAACCGTGTATGCAAAATCGTCTAGATCAAGCGGTTCGATTACATCGAAATCGTCCGCAGATAGTGATTTAAATTACAGCTCGGACGAAGATGAAGAGTGGGAAACAGATGCTTCTGGTTCCTATTCTGGTTCCTATTCTGGTTCCTATTCTGGTTCCGATTCTGGTTCTGGTTCCAGTTCTGGTTCCAGTTCTTGTTCCGAAGACGAAGAGGAAATTTACGGATTTATCAACGATTTTCCTGTTCAAATGATTTGCATGGAGAAGTGCGACGGAACTTTGGATGAACTGTTTGTCCGTGACGAAATTACCGTGGAAAATGGTGCAAGTGCTCTCTTTCAAGTTGTGATGACCCTTCTTATTTATCAACGTGCGTTCAAATTTACACACAATGACCTTCATACCAACAACGTCATGTTCATCAATACCGATATTGAGTTTGTGTATTACCAATATGCCGGTAATATTTACAAAGTTCCCACATATGGACGCATTTACAAACTGATTGATTTCGGGCGCGGTATTTATAAATTCCAAGACAAATCATTTTGCAGTGATAGTTTTTCTCCATCGGGGGATGCAGCAACACAATACAATTGTGAACCCTTTTTAAACGGAGAACGACCAAGATTGGACCCCAATAACAGTTTCGACTTATGTCGCCTGGGAACATCCATTTTCGATTTTTTGATGGATATTGAGGACGATAATGAAGCAGAATTAGATGATTTACAAAAGACAGTACGTCGATGGTGTATGGACGACAATGGGAAAAATGTGCTATATAAGAAAAATGGGGAAGAACGATATCCCAGTTTCAAGTTGTATAAGATGATTGCACGCACTGTTCATCAACATAGTCCTGAAGCGCAATTAGAAGAACCCTATTTCAAACAATTTTTGATGAAAAAGGAGGATGTGAAAGACGCCACACCAATTATGAATTTAGATAGTATTCCTTGTTATGCATAACAAATCTATTTGACGATCATTGGACAATATTCAAACTGTGAAAACTATATTATCAAAAAGAAGATAAACATTGGTCTATATACTATATAAAAAGACAGGTCTAGTATTATGTTTTCTCAAGAGCCAAATACTCAACCAGAACCAGCTCCTCCGATTGAGAAACAAAAAACACCGTATATACCCGGATATAATGTGTCTCAATCTGGTCCGCCAAATACAATGACTATTTCTTCTCTTGATAATTTATTGGAAAAGGAACGACAGCATAATAAAACAGAGCCGTGGAATAAACTAGACAAGACTGTAAAACGTCAAAAATTACACGAATTTGCAGAAACATACGGAAAAGACATTAGCCTTCCGGTGAAGGATATTAAAGGTTTAAAACAGTTTTTTTCGGATTGTTTGACCAAGGGAAAATTACAAAAGACCAAGGATGTGACTTATGATCGCGAAGCGAAAATATTAACCGCCATTCCTGCATTGCATTTTAATGCCGAAAAACGGCATTTTACTTTACGAATTACCGATGTAAAGCGAATATCTACCCTGAAATCACTTACGCCGAAACGAATTAATGTCTCTGTGGAAGAGGATGCATAAAAAAGATATATCGTATACAAACGATATACCTTTTTGTTTTTTTATTTTTTATTTTTTATTTTTGTTTTTTATTATTTTTTATTTTTGTTTTTTATTATTTTTTATTTTTTTTGTATTTTATTTTTATTTGTTTTTTATTTTTACACTACATCAGCAATATTTAGTTCACCGGTTTGAGGAACGTGTATGGGTGGACATTCTGTATCAACACGATTTAGAAGTTCATCTGTTGTGTCGTGGCGAATGATTACGAGGATGAAAAGGGTTGTGTTGTCTTCAACATCATAATAACACGGAATCGAAACTCTATGGGTTTGAACGCCGGTCCTTGTCCTATACGGAGCATTTCTAATCGCATCATATAGTTGATAAACTCTTCTGGTTGAAGTTAATGACGTTTCTACAAATCCATTTGCATTTGTACCAGAAGGTGCGCGAAAACGGTAATTTAATATTCTACACGCTTCTCTTGCATCAGCTACATTGCGATACACACGATAGTTACGATATGGAACCTCATGATTACGGACAACTCGAGGATGTCTTTGGTTTGCGTGAGACATTGCTTGTATCAAAGAACATCCGCGCTCGTTATTCACGTGATCAGTTGTCTTGCATTTATGGATGATCATATCGGATGTGGATTGATCTGTCCAATATGTAATGGTTGTAAATTGTGGACATTGTGCGATTGTGCCTTGTAATCGACCCGTTTTTTGAACTCCGGTAGGTTCATTCTCAATATGTCCAACTATCATATCGGTCCATACCAATCCATCAATTCCGTCAATTGGTATGGGTCCATTTACACCATTCAAAATATTGTCTGTTTCCTCTCTTAAACGTGGAATACCGTGAAATCCTAGACCTCGATCTACTTTTCTGCGCCCAATGATTACCAAGGGGCGGTCGTTAAGATTTTCAGTTTTGTAAATGTAATAAAGAACCTCGCTGAAACGCTCACCCTTCACCTTGAAACGTTTGGTTCCATCGCGATTTCCGTGATATAACGTTACACCACTTTGGTTAAATACCATTGCGTGCATTCCATCGCGATTACATTTTGCCGCGAGAGAGCGCATATTCGCCACTCTCGCGTCAGAATTGATAATGATTTTACGATAGTATATCTGATCATTACGGTCCATAATAGGATTCGCAAAGTATTCCCGATTGGAATCGATAATCTTTTGCGAATAGGCGTTATTGCTCATTGAATTCGGATGACGGTTAATCTTAATAATTGTATCATCGCTATGAAAACCGCGAAAATTAGCACGTTGCATTTCATCAATCTCTACTGGATACAAATATGCATTAGCACACTCAGGATAATCCTCGTCAATAAGATTTCCTTCCGACGCCGTTACAAATCCAAGGCGGTGCAGAGCCACCTCATCGTTTATATAATCCAAATAGGATACATTTCTTCCATTCAAATGAACGGATTTGTTACGTAATTTAGGATACGTATCATCCGCTTCATCAAAGATAATACCGTAGCGTAAAATAGAAGCATGATCGGGATCGCGCGCGGCTGTTGAAATGTGATCTAAGATTTCTAATACCTTTCTGTGCTGATGCGTATTGGCCAATACCACAATCACAGGCATCTTATAACACGCCCTTGGATTTTCATAAGCATCAATATAGCAAATTACATCTGTAATAGACGTCTTCGAATTTGACGACAACACAAACATTTTTGCGTTCAATTCGCCGCAAATAGCAGTAATTCCTTGTGCAGATTGATCAGCAAGTGTCTTATCATTTTGCGTAATGAAAACCGCGACGGGTTTAATATTTGGTTCACAAGACCATTGTTTCATTTCAAGTGCACATATTCTCATTTTTCCCGACTGGGCTTGTTGTAACACAAAGAATGTAGCAGGATTTTTGATAAGATATAGCAAGATGGTCTTCTTGTATTTACAGTCTATCATATGTATACTGTTCCAAGTTACATCTGGGTAAGCGCGGTACAAAACGTCGTCACCGTGCAATAAACGCTCAATTTTTTCGATTTCGACCAGTTCTTCCAGGTGCCTACGTATAACGTCAATGTCAACCTCTTCGTCGAATTGGTCCTCAAATGTTTCGGTAATATCAGTCAAATTCATCACACGTTGTTCCGTCATGATTACTTATTCAGTTTTCAAAAGTTTGTATTATTGTTTGCACAAAAAGGCCTATCAATTTTATACCATTGAAGATTTAAATCCCACACCTAAGGTATGCTAGTTATTTTTTCAATGCAACCATTACCGATAAAGATGTAGGAATGCCTCTACTATAATTCGAATTCTACCTAAATAGAAAATTGATTGTGAAAGAATACAAACAATAAGTATGTATTCTTAATATAAACCATTGATTATGACTGATATATTATTCGACACTTCGTTTGTAGATGAGTTGCTGGAGATTTTGGGTCCAAAAGAGCCACGCACACCCTTTCTGGATACACTTTCAGAGGAAGACGAAGAAGAAATGATGACTACTATTCTTGAAATGTCGGATGATTATGTGAAGGAACACATTTTGGAAATGATAGACCCACATTTTCACAAAAAAATGTGTGACGATATTAGTGCGATTCTCTTTGACCAATGGTCTGATGCCGGATTATGTAGTCATGGTGAAGACGATGAGGATCCGGAAGACGATTTCGACGATGTTCGCCAGTTTGTGCAAGACGCCATCGACGACTATTGGGACCAAAGTGCAAATTGGCCAGATTGTGCCCCACAACGTTCTCGCACTCTGTATTCATTATACCAGAATGAACCAATCGACATTAATGGTGTCCGTAACAAAATTGCGAATATTCGTTCCATTCCACAACCCGAACAACGCACTGCCGAATGGTATGAATTTCGACACGAACTCATTACCGCATCGAATTTATACAAAGTGTTTGGATCGGAAGCCGCTCGCAATAGTCTTATTTACGAAAAATGCTTGCCTTTAAAGGACGACAAGGATAGTGCCGGATACACTCCTGTGAATACAGAAAGTCCGATGCACTGGGGTCAGAAATATGAACCCGTTTCTGTATCCTTATATGAACATTTGTATAAGGCGAAAGTGGAGGATTTTGGATGTGTTCAACACCCGGAAGTCTCTTGTATCGGCGCTTCCCCCGATGGGATAGTCACTGACGTGAATTCCGATAGATTTGGTCGCATGTTGGAAATCAAGAATATTGTGAATAGGGACATTGACGGTGTACCTTCCAAAGCCTATTGGGTTCAAATGCAAATGCAAATGGAAACGTGCGATTTGGATAAATGCGACTTTTTGGAAACCCGATTCAAAGAATATGAAGACGAGGAAGCGTTTTATGAGGATAATAAAAGAGAACATCGGGGGGTGATTTTGTATTTTGTGGAACGTGTGAGCATTGGGGGGTCCGTGCAGTCAAATGATGACGGATTTCCTTTAGCACAACAATATTCCGGCATTCCGAATTATATTTACATGCCGTTTTCCGTGGAGTTGACTAAAGAGGGTGTGGATGCGTGGATTGAAGAAACACGGACGAAAATGCGTCGTTCTTGGTCTCTTTATTCTACACTGTATTGGTATTTAGATGAATATTCGTGTGTTTTAGTGGAACGAAATAGACAATGGTTCCAAGCCGCGCGAGGGGCTATTGAAAAAACCTGGGATATAGTTTTAAAAGAACGTGTTTCTGGATATGAACATCGCGCGGCCAAGAAAAAGGTGGTCAAACTGGAAGTAGTTGCAGGAGAAGGTGATGATGAAAGTCGGGTTATTCGAAATTTACCTGTTTTGGGAGGAGTGTGTTTAGTGAAATTAGATTAGGGATATGATTCTATTACTAATCATTTGTGTATATAATATGGATTACAAGTCTTCATATTATACGTTATTCTCGCTCGCGTTTGAAATTATCAATGGTTTTAAGCCTGGGTTAGTCCTAATTTAGATAATGCTAAATCAATTATATATTGATCGTCTAATCCCCACGCGTCATATTCATCCCCCTCTATTTTTACATCTTCGTGTTTCAAAAACCCTCCATTCTCATCTAGAAACCTAACGCTCAAATTCGCGTGTGAATTTAAAACGATTTCCATGACGGATAGATATTTCGATTTTAGAAGCCACTGGAGCAGGTAGTGTGTGGTCGGTAATCGTTACAGAAACAGTATCCATTATATTATTACTTGTAATTTTTTTATTAGAGAAAATGCGCAAATATTCGCGGGTATAAGTCCCCATAAATATTTACATTATTCCCTATTATATTTTTTAACAAAAGGAGGGATTTAAAGGGAACCTTTGACCCCCATATTTACATTATTCCCTATTATATTTTTTAACAAAAGGAGGGATTTAAAGGGACCCTTTGACCCCCATATTTACATTATTCCCTATTATATTTTTTAACAAAAGGAGGGATTTAAAGGGACCCTTTGACCCCCATATTTACATTATTCCCTATTATATTTTTTAACAAAAGGAGGGATTTAAAGGGAACCTGGGTTCCCTTTATATGCACTTAAACCCATTCCTCGCCTTTATACTCGTTTTATCTACCAGTGCTAATGTATATAATTATTACGAACTGGCCGTTCAGAAATGGTGCAGTACGGATTATATGATACACGGACTTTGGCCACAAATAAATGCGACTGCTTATCCAGTGAATTGCAAGAATGTGTCTTATTCTACTCCCACTGGACTATTGTTGGAGAATATGAATACATATTGGCGCAGTTGCGATAATACATTGTGGGAACACGAATGGGTAAAACACGGGTCTTGTGTCCAATCGCAAACAAATGCGTCAGAAGACGATTTTTTCAATACAACATTGTCTTTATTTTTAGACAATATTGATTTGTTAAACGAGTGTGACGGCGACGATTGCATAGTTGCGTGTTTTGATTTAGAATTGAATAAAATAAATTGTGAATAAATGAACTAACCTATATGTTAGTTCATTTACACTACTGTTTGGTATTTTTATTTGCGATGTTTCTTGGATTTTGTGCGCCTCTTTTTATGTGATTTCCTTGCCTTTTTATTCTTGGACTGGCGTTTTCGTTTTGTGGTTCGACCACCTCTCTTTCCACCACCAGCTGCAGCTGCACCACCACCTCCTAATGCTGTTTTAAATGCGTCAACCGCGGCATCTGCAGCAGTTTTTGCTGTACTTATTGTATCGTATTTTCCGTCATTCTCGGCAAGAACTCTTTTATATTCGCCCCACCAAATTCTGGATACTTCATTTGCAAAACGTTGTGCAGCTTCAGCTTTATCAGCTGTTTCTGTATCAGCCTTGGATTTAGTGATCAATTCGTCTAAATTTTCCTGAGGTGTTTTGTCTTGTTCCTTCATTTGTGCGTTCCAATCTTCTCTTAATTTGTCCAGTGTAGGCTTGGTGTAATTATTTAAAGATTCAAGCATAGCTTGTGCTTCAGGCCCTTGAGGATTATTTAATATTGTTAGAATATTCTCACTACCGGCAACAATGTCTATTCCTGCTAACTTATTTGTTGCTTTATTATACAAATTGTTTATAAATGCACCGACCGCGATTATACCAGCAGCTATAGAACCATATATACCTAATTGAACACCTAAGTTCGCCGCATAGTATACGATTCCATATAGAGTATATGGCGCATATAGTGCGACACCTGCTGCAGTTGCTCCAATTGCGAGTCTTTTCATAGATAGTTTTATTAATTCTCCCAGATTTGTCGTAAAAAATTGTTGGGCGGCTTCATTTTGTCTCCCTGCCCATGTCTTTAAACTGGTCATAATAGTATTGTATGATTGTTCATTAGGCATATAAGATGAAACTTGATTCATTACAGCACCCCACGTACTTTGATCATATGCTTTTTGTGCAGCAAACTCGATGAGTGTGCCGTAATTTGCCTTTATAGCATTATTCAACGCCATACCATTATTCCATGTTGATGTTGCTCCGTTCTCAGGATGATTTCTTACATAATTATTCACGATAAATGCGTCAAATATATGTTGTGATGCTGCATATGCAGGACCATCAACCGGCATCTCCATTTTAAATGTGGATTCAAACCAGTCCTTAAACCATTTTTTATAATGTCCAAGACGGTGTTCATTACCTTTAACCTGAATTAATAGCTCTTGAGGTGTTGTAGGTTCTGCTTTTTTTGTTTTTTTGGTCGCCGGTTCGGTGACTTGTACAACCGCATTTAATAATGCATCTATACCTGTGCCGGTTTCAGTTTCACTTATATTTGTAGCACCTCTTTTAGCAGACATTTATTCCTTATTTATACACTGTAATGATATTTTTATACTTACTTGCGCAATTGATTTCAATAAAATTGAAAGAACATACTATTCGCTAAAATAGCTAGAACCATACAATGAGTCAATTTTTACAAGAACGCTCCCTACCTTATCTTAACGAATATAACAATGTAGTATTAGATTGGTATAACAAAACTCGAGTATTTGATAATACAATTTACCATAATTACCAAACACTCTTTAGTCACGGAATCGAAGACACGGTAACGCGATATATGCACCAGTCATTCTTTCATTATGCAAGAGAAAAACTCTATTATAGAATGCATATGGACCATTCCATCGGTCGCTTCGAGAAAATTGCTAAAATTAAAACGTATAATTTTGAAAAATTACACCAGATTACCAAAATGAATAATAATGATACCAAAATCAACATAAATAGTTTTCCCTAAAGTTGTTTATATAGGAATGGCGAATATGAACAACGATGATGACGAAATGTATGTAATCAAACGAAATGGACAACGAGAAATAGTATCGTTTGATAAAATTCTACAACGTATTAAAAAAACAGGTCAAGAGGCGGGCATTCAGTTAAATTATACTGCACTTACCATGAAAGTGATTGACCAACTTTTTGATGGAATTTCTACATCTCAAATTGACGAACTTACGTCGGACCAATGCGCTTCATTAGCTTCGACACATCCAGATTACACGGCATTGGCTGGTCGCATCGTTGTTTCGAATTTGCAAAAGAATACATCGAATTCATTTGCGGCAGCGATGACCCATTTATATTATTTTCGCGATAAGCATGAAAAGCTTTCTCCGTTAATTTCATATGAATTATATCAAATTGTGGTGAAGCACAATAAAGAATTGAATGCCTTATGTGATGATTCGCGCGACTATTTAATCGATTTTTTCGGATTTAAAACGTTGGAACGAGCCTATTTAATGAAAATTGATAAAAAGGTGGTGGAGCGACCCCAATATATGTGGTTACGTGTGGCCATTGGTATTCATGGTGATAATATGGAACGAGTAAAGGAAACCTATGAATATATGTCACTAAAATATTTCACCCACGCTACACCGACGCTTTTCAATGCAGGCACGACTAGACCACAACTCTCCTCGTGTTTTTTGCTGGCTATGGAGAGCGATAGTATTCCTGGAATTTACAATACTCTGAGTGATTGTGCAAATATATCGAAATGGGCGGGCGGAATTGGACTCCATATTCATAATATTCGCGCAACAGGGAGTCATATTCGAGGAACAAATGGAATATCAAATGGAATTGTTCCCATGTTACGAGTCTTTAACAATACCGCAAAATATGTTGATCAATGTGTTCATCCTGAAACTATTATATACACAACCCAAGGACCCAAACAAATACAACATTGTGAAGGAGGTGTTACATCAATATATAATGTATGTGGTAAAGAAGAGGTAATTAGCGATGTATTAGAACATTCTTACAATGGACAAATGTTAGAAATACAAACAACGCATTCTATTTTTCCATTACAGATCACACACGAACATCCGGTATATGCATTATGCAATCAAGCGAGAGGATTAAATTATGATGTTATACGTAATCGTCTTGAAAAGAATTTGGCTTGTATTGATTGGATAGAAGCAAAGGATTTGAATCAAGATGATATGATTGCATTCGCAATTCCGGAATATGAAAATGATATTAATAGTATTACTGAAGATGATTGTAGAATGTATGGGATCATATTGGGTGATGGTTGTATGAACACATCTACAGAAAGTTCCGGGTATATATCATTGCATACACATAACAAAAGAGACGTGCGCAATTTTATATTGAAATATTTTGAAAAACGATGTATTGTATGTAGTATAGTAATAGATGGGAATACAACTCGTATTCGATGGAATAGGCATATTGAATTACCATTTCGATATCATGATTTTTATGACGAGAACAAACAAAAGCGTGTATTACCAAAATGGTTGAATTTACCATTACATAAATCACGATATATTGTAAAAGGGTTGTTGGAAACAGATGGATGTAATAGTGTAAAGGAATTGGTATTTGATAATACTTCATTCAATTTAATTGAAAGTATTCGGTTTATATGTTTAAAAATGGGTATATTAACAAGTGGATATATACGTGATCGTATTGGCGAAAAACATTATGGTGCATTTGGTTTGATAGAAAATAAAAAAATTGCATATTGTTTGAGAATACCAAGAACCAATGAAATATGTGATTTAATGGGATTTGAATATAAAAAAGATCAATTTTTCAAATTTTTCAAATACAAAAATTTTCTATTAACACGCGTGAAAAATATACGAGAAATAACCTATAATGGAATTGTCTATGATCTACAAATGTCCAACCAACATAACTATATGATTCATAATGGACTTGTTCATAATGGTGGAGGAAAACGCAATGGTAGTTTTGCGATTTATTTGGAGCCATGGCACGCCGATATTGAAATATTCTTGCAAATGCGTAAAAACCACGGCGATGAGGAGCTCAAAGCACGCGATTTATTCTACGCACTATGGATTCCGGATTTATTTATGGAACGTGTAAAGACCGATGGAGATTGGACACTCATGTGCCCAGACGAATGTCCAGGTTTGGCCGATGTATATGGAGATGAATTCAATGAATTATATACGCGTTATGAAGAGAATAAAAAGGGGCGTAACACAGTAAGTGCGCGCAAATTATGGTTTCAAATCCTGGATGCGCAAATGGAAACAGGGACACCCTATTTATGTTACAAAGATGCGGCGAATCGAAAATCGAACCAGAAAAATGTGGGTGTGATTAAATCGTCCAATCTTTGTTCAGAAATCATGGAGGTTTCTACCCCAGAGGAAACCGCAGTGTGTAATTTAGCGAGCATCGCTCTTCCTGCATTTATCGACTACACAATACGTCCTCCAACGTATGATTTTGAAAAACTACACAAGATTACCAAAATAGTAACCTACAATTTGAACAAAGTAATTGATGTGAATTATTATCCCACAGACAAAACGAGAGCTAGTAATATGCGCCACCGACCAGTGGGAATTGGAGTGCAAGGGTTGGCCGACACGTTTATTCAAATGGGGTTTCCATTCGCATCTGATACAGCAAAGGATTTGAATCGCCTTATATTCGAAACAATGTATCACGCAGCATTGGAACAGTCTTGCGAACTGGCGCGTGAAGAGGGTTATTACGAGACATTTCCGGGTTCCCCTGCGAGTAAAGGAGAATTACAATACGACTTGTGGGGGGTCACACCCACGGAAGGGCGCTATGATTGGTCTGCATTAAAAGAAAATATAAAAATACACGGTTTGCGAAATTCGCTTTTATTGGCTCCCATGCCGACGGCTTCCACATCGCAAATTTTGGGTTACAATGAATGTATAGAACCCATTACATCGAATATTTATAGCCGTCGAACATTGGCGGGCGAATTCATGCTCGGGAATAAATACTTGATTCGCGATCTACTTGATTTGGGATTATGGAATGAAGAATTGAAGAACAATATTATTGCGAACCGTGGGTCAATACAACATATGCAATTTATTCCGGAAAATATTCGCGAAAAATATAAAACTGTTTGGGAAATACCGATGCGTAATTTGATTGATATGGCCGCAGACAGAGGGGCTTTTGTATGCCAGAGCCAATCACTCAATTTATGGATGGAAGAACCCACATATAGCGCACTGACTTCTATGCATTTTTACGCTTGGTCCAAGGGATTGAAGACCGGAATATATTATTTGCGACGAAGGGGGCGCCACCAGGCACAACAATTCACAATTGAACCGACAAAACAGCGTGGGGGGCAAGATGATATTTGCGAAATGTGTTCTGCGTAATACATTTCATCTTATAATTAAAAATCTAAATAAGGATTAGAATGGATATAATACATTTTTTATCTATTCGAAAAGATGATCCAAAGAAATGGGTAAAATATTACGAAATTGAAACTTCGAAATATTATGATTATTTACTGAATATGATTCCAAACAACCAACAAATATTAGAAATTGGTAGTGGGGGAGGAGTATTTTATGTTACACACCAAGATGTTCTCACACAGAGAAACAACCAATATACGTGCATTGATATAAACGAACAAAGCATTGGCTATTCCAAGACGCAATGTGATTATGTTGATTTTCAAGTGAAAAATGTCTGCGATTATACGATTGAAGATTTTGCACAATACGACATGTTACTATTGGTGCAATCCTATATACAAATACCGAACATTGAAACCGTATTTGAAACCTACTTCGAATCAAATCATAACGGATGCATTATGATGGTCAATACCATATTCCCGCCAAGTTTGAAACATATTGTGAGTTTTTGCAAAACGCGAATGCTTCCCAAATTGCTAAATAATGATTGTGTTACAGGAAAAGCACTTACTTTGTGTGAAATTGGTGTATTGAGTGAACGTTTAGGAAGAACCGTCACCAATATTTTTATATGTAAATCCCTTTCCGGATTTTCCGAATATTTGACTATTATACGATAATTTTTCAGAATGGAACCACAAAATTGATATGTTTTTTTGTTCATACCCGGTAAATAACAACATATAAATAATGAGTGAAGAAGAAGAAAACGAAAACCAAGACGTGTGTTGTATTTGTCTGGACACAAATACAACAGAAAATGAAAAGATACAACGGTGGGATTGTAGCCATAGGTTCCACGCGAATTGTATCGAGAACTGGAATGGGAAATGTCCGTTGTGTAGGACCGCGAATGAAATCGATATACCCCCCGTAACATGGAGCCTTAGTCGCAATCCGCGATGTATCCTGAATATAGCAATAATGAAAGGCGGGTCTATTTTGAATGATGATAAGAAACGTGTATATCAGGAACAATGGAAGGACCAAGATTGTGTTTCACAAAATCACAAACTCTTCTTTGTTCATACATTCGGCGTATTAGGTATATGTGAAACTTGTACGACCATTCAATCATACAATTTGATGCATGTTGTGTGAAAATACCCCTAATACACCGACACTTCGACAATGGGGGCATTTTGTAAATGTTTGATTTTCAAGCAATTTATTTGAACAAATATCATGCATGGCTACATTACATAGCCCACACGCAACATATTGTGTTGCATTTGTATCCATTGTTTCCCAACAGATAAAACACGCAGGTTGTTCTGGTTCTGGTTCGGGTGCTATAGAATGTTGATTTCCCATATTACTATTTTACGTTGTATAGTTTTGTAATATTCAATTTTATAGCATTTACTCACTAAGCAACTCTATTATTACAAAAAAGACAAATAATCTTCCAGACTATTCTGGTTTTTGTTTTTTTTCTTATCAACAGGACCCGTAACCAATGGGCATTTCGAATATATATAGTCGAAACTACCCTTCTCGATACTATATGTTTGGTTCGTCAGTTTCGATGAACACGTTACGGAAGCAATTTCATCCACGCAATTGGCTTTAACCGCATTATTACCAAAAAGCCACCAATCGTTGTATGTCCGCCTCTGCATTTCGTCGTGTGCAATACCGATTTTGTCCGCTTGCATACCATTCAAATAATCGCCAATTTGTTTAATAAAATCTGAATAACTTTCCACTTTGGCTTTTTCATCGCTTACTCCATAGCTGATTTGATGTTGCATCAAAGTGCCTAAAGGAGTAATATAACGGTTTCTACAAGATTGTAAAATTACAAAACCCATACTAATGGCTTTGTGTGCAATGCAATCGAGACTATACTTTTGGATTTCGCCGACGATTTTGTTTCCCGCATCCACGGACCCTCCATTGGTGTCTAAAAACACGTAGATATTTTTTTTATTGGTTTTTTGATTGAGTTCATACACAAATTGTGTGGCTAGTTTTTCGGTGATTTCACCGCGAAGAAGAAGGACGTTTTGGGTATTGAGATGGATGGGTTTAGCAATTGTGGAATTCATAAATCCAGATGCGACAGCAAGAAGAGGGGCGAGTAAAAATAACGAAAAATACATGATTATGTATAGAACGAGAATTGAATTCGGAGAAATGAACACACCATTATTCCGAACTTGATGGTATTATGGGTAAATCGTCGCGCACAAAGGTGCATTTACCATCATTCGTCCATTTTACTACCATGGCGAATACTTCTACACCTGCTTCCATTGCGGCATATAGTGCAGTTCTATAAATAGGATCTATGATGGACGGTTGGAATGAGGTGACATCACTGCGTTGGATTACAAAACCCAACAAACATCGCGTTTTCGATATTTGTGTGATTTTCGTTAATTCTTGAATGTGCTTTAATGCGCGGGGACTTACCGTATCGGTTCTTTTTTTCCTATATCCATCGGGAAAATACGCCACCTTGGACCGAAAATCGCGGTCTTTATAGCATTTTCCTTTCCTGTCTTTTTCGTGAAGATCTTCATAATCGGCCAACGGCACGTTTTTGATTTCTAATAAGAATGGGCGGCCATTTTCATCGATTCCACTGAAATCGAAACGAGAATGTAAGTCATATTGCTCGACCACAATGGATGTTTCGCGTTTATAAGAACGAACGTTTTGCAATTTGGAAAGGGAATTTAGTTGTAAAGCGCGTTCGGCCAATGTTTCGGCAATCTTGGGATTAATTCCGACAAATTCGTGTTCGGTTGGATGATCTTTATCAGACTGTTTAGATAAATAGAATGTATAATCGCATTTAGACGTTTTCGATAGTGATGGGATCATGTATATTGTGGCGTCTTTGTCCGCCAATCCACCACATCCCAATGCTGGTGTATGTCCAAGAAAGAATTCTCCGTTAATGGAAACGTCCGCAACATAAGGTGTTTTGATAAATTGGGATGGACGTTTTATAACGGTCCCTTCTGTTATATTTTGTAATTGATGTAACATTGATGATTTTGAAGTTGTTTTTGGTATATTTCAGAAACAAAAATCAATTTTATCACGATATATATATATTAAAAATGGAATCCCCTAGTACTAGTGATAATAAAATATATGTTTTACCCTGTCTCCAAGAACTCAAAACGGCAGGAACGTTTTTGGGTGGAGAGAAGGAACAACAAGCCGGATATTGGAATGGAACCAACACAATTGCACTTAATAAATATGCTCCTCGATTTGCAGCAGTAGGTACGAGTAATATGTTTGATAGTATGTGGAATGGATCTAATACAGATTTATCAAAAGAAGATTATATTACCAAAAATGGATTGTTGGATATTCCCAATATGAATGAATTTGGATTTAAATCTGAATGCAAAAGTATGAAGGTTCAAGACAAATGGGCAATGTATACTCAATTTTTACAAAATAAATTTGCGGGTTCGGATGAACAAAATACAGCTTTGTTCGTTAGTCACCATAATCGAATGAAATCTTCTGATCCATTTCAAGGTATTATTCCTCTGAAGAAGGGTGCATCAATGAGTTGTAATGCGTATGCAAACAATTTTTGTTTGATGATTGAGGCAAACAGTGCTAGTGAAATCAATATACAAGTTGTATTCCCTGGGTTTCCTGATAAAGGTGATTTAGCACCTGGTTGTACCTCTAATGCAGAATCAACATCTGGTCAAACGGGAGGTGGATCGACAAAACAATATTGCTGTGAGGCTACACTTGCTCAAATCAATCAAGAAGTTATTAAAGATGGTATTACAAAGGGACTTGATGTAAACATTTTTAAACCATTTACTGTTTTTGTGGTTAGACACGGTAATTCACTTCATAACCAACCATTGAATCAACACGTTTTAGATTCGTCATTATCACCACTCGGGATTTATCAAGCGTCGAAATTAGGAGAATCATTAAAAACCGAATACAATAGTAAATTTCAGGCAAATGTATTACTGTGTAGTTCCTTTTTACAAAGAACACAATTAACTGGGTTGTGTATTTTAAAAACAATATTAGGAAAAGATGTCTCATCTGGAGGTTATGAGTCTTTACTGAAAATTGCAATTACGAGATATAACAAATATATGAATAAAAAACAAGGATTGTGCATATTTAAAGGGTTTGATCCGATAAGTGATAATAATTATGATGAATTTACTACATTCTGTAATAATAACTTAACCGGTCTTGAACAATTATCAGAATGTAATGCTCCGAAGAAAAAGGGGTGGTTTTTTGGCGGCAAAAAGAGACAAATGTACAAGAGAACGCGTAAATTAGGATCAAATGGAGTTCCTATCAAGGGGAAGAGTATCAAGGGGAATAGGATCAAGGGGAAGAGGACTAGGAGAAGCAATAGGAGCAAACGACATACGAGGAAACGCAGTCATGCGTAAATCAAATTTATAGCGGATTTTTACAAAGCAGCGAAGACATACATATGTATCAACCAAAGAACTGTGCAACCCCAATGGCGTCATCCCAAACAAGTGTTCATACAGTTCCACTAATTTGGGACTCTTAAAATAAACACCATTTTTGCCCATTCGTTCAATCTTGCATAGATTACGTCCCACACGCATTGTGCAAAAGGTAGACTTTTGTTGTTGTTTCATGACTTCTTCGTTAAATACTTGTGAGTAATCTGATTGTGCATTGCCTTTATCAATACATCGTTCCATTTCGACTCGCACCATTTCACGGTCAAATTGGATGTTATGTGCGACAAACACATCACATTGCACATATTCTTGATAGAATTCGCGCATCGCATTTTCAATGGGAACACCTTGATCACACATTTCGCGTGTAATCCCGGTAAGATCTGTAATAAGAGGTGATATTTCCACATTTTCGGCGATTTTGATATACAAATCAACTGATTTTACGATTCGCCAATATTGCGTATCGAAAATGACGAATGTAATTTGCAAAATATGGGGTAGATCGGTCAATGCAACACCTTGACGTGTTTTGGGCAATAGTCCGGATGTTTCGACATCGAATATCATAATTCGATGTCGGCGGTTTGTTACGGGCGACAACGCCCCTCGATCGCTCCATTGTTGGCTTTCTGCCGATGGAATGGATGCTTTGAGTGCAGGGTTCATTTTTGGATGAAATTAAGGTTGCAATCTATTCTGGAACAATAAGCATATCAATTTTGTCGAGAAAAAGAGTGGGAATTACCCACATTTTCTTTTTCTTACTTTTTCTTATTTCTTATTTCTTACTTTTTCTTACTTTTTCTTACTTTTTCTTACTTTTTCTATTGAATGAAAATTTTTACACAAGTAACGTGGAATATGTATCCATAGCAGCATTTACCAAGAAAGGCATATATTCTTCTTTCAATGGTTCTTTTTCATCCATACCATAATGAGCCACACGTGTTTGGATCAGAGGATCCATTTTGCCCAATTGATAAACAGAACCACTTGCCGTAGTTATGACGTTTCCATCAATTTCCGAAATCGTTGATGTTCTATACACGCCATTCGCATCTTCGTGATAAACACGCATGTGTAGATCAACATACCAGTGATGAAGAATTTTCACAACAGGCTTTGATTCAAATTTGTATTTGATGGCGTTCTCCACAACCCGTTTGTCGTGGTCTTTATTGGTTGTAAAAGTGCATTCCATACTAAACAATGACTTATTATCCAACGCCAAAATATTCCCTCTTGGTCGGAATACAATGGGCTGTTGCTTCAATCTCGTCGATTCCAATTCCCGCACTGTTGGTGTTTCAGCATTCACAATGCGGGCACAACGAACGATTTCGTTGAAAGTGATTCTTGCGGTTTTCTTTGCAGACATGGTGTATATATTGTAATTGTGTTACAAAAAAGGTTGTTTCTGTGTTGTATCTTAAAAAGCCTTTCAATTTTATAGTCAAGGATTCCATTCGTGATCAGACCAATCATCAGTCAATAGTTCTTCTACGTGTTCCAATAGAATATCTTCACAGGGTGTATTATCATCGTATTCGCGACATACGATAAATCCATTTACTAATTTACTTAATATACGTTCTACATTTGGATACTCTTCGCACATTCGCATATCTTCGCGAATGCCTTTACGCCAAAATGTAACGTCTTCGCCATTGTTTTGCGTTAATGGTAATGTAGATGAAGGCATATTATCCATATAAAACTCACCAAATGTGAACGAGGATGAAGGATAATCAAAAGACGTGTAAATACGCGGGTCGTCACATAAACGTTGGAATAGTTTATTGGCGGTATATTCCTCTACTTGAAATTCGACATAGCCACGTTGTAGTAATCCGTTTTCGTTCAGATTGCTTTGTCCGTTTGTCGTATACACACGGTAATATTCGTGCAAAGTAAGCAATGTATCACGTGCATTTATATGCGTGTCTATTGCAAAAGGGCCATAATGATAATATGTTTGGTCCCATTTATTTTTCAAAAATTGTTTGTTTATACGGAGCAAATGTCCAAAACCGGAAACAGATTCGTATTGTGGATTCATACTGTAATATACAATTGTAATTGTACATTATATAATATCAATTTTGTGAATATTTTTCGTATCGGTGTAATTAAATTTACTATTACTATATATAAATGAATATTGTATTATTCGGCAATTGTTTTATAACTTTTATAGGATTCTTATTAAAACAACATCCTGGTTTTAAGGATTGTAATTTTAACTATATATACAATTACACTATAAATCGGATTGAAGAGAAACATCTAACTCTGTTAAATAATGCTGATCTAATTATACTACAATATATAATCAATAAAAATAGATTTTTTTTCCATAAAACTATAATTAAACATATAAAAAACAGTAAAAACGCCAAAATAATTTTATATCCCCATTATACCTTCCATAGTTACTTTCATAATAATTTAATACAAATTAATAGCATATTAGAAAATGATTTTATTAAAACAAAAGAATTGGATGATGTATGTAATTTTGATATGTACAATTTTGTTTTAAAAAATTATAAAAGAATACAACTATTTCAATGTTCGGGGCATCCTTTAATGGTATTTTTTATAGAATTGGTTAACCAAATATTAATAAAAATAGATTTGTCTTATAAAAACCAATTAATACAAAATATTAGAGAAAATTATTACATTCAATCAAACGAAATTTATTTTCTAAACAAAAATATTTGCGATAAATTGAATTTGGAATTTAATACTACAGAAGATGATTTAATTCTAGAAGATTTATTTCATAATAGTTTACAAGTTTGGGAAACTAAATCAATTACAGAAAAATTTCCGAATGGAAAGCATTTTCTACCTCTCGATTATGCACCCGTTTTTAATAAGTATAGAAAATGTTGGAAGAATTTGAAAATAACAATATCAAAATTCTAAAACTACACCGACCAGAAAGAAATGCGACAATCTTATCCTAAAAATAAAAACGTTGGCTATTTATTGGGACAGATATTGGACATTCTTTTTACACCTTTGAACATTTAAAACGCCGACCTAATCCAAATATTGTTAATTGGTTTTCATAAATTCTCGTAAAATATGTATAAGTTTTTTTTTATCTGGAAATTGTATTTTATGCGGATGTATATTCTTTGATACTTGATTATCTGGGGTAAAGATTAAAAATTCACAAATGTTTTCTAAATTATTACTTTCTAAGAAATTTTTAAATTGAATACAATCTCCATAAGAGCTATGTGACGTAGGGCCTATATCTTGTTTATTTTGATAGTAAATAATTTGTTTTGGGTTTGATTGTAATAATATTTTTTCAATCATTATATTTTCATAAATAACATCATCATCATTATCAATATATTTTTTTATAGCTTTTAATCCTCTATTATTAACATAATTTTCAATATACAACTGACTATTAGATATAATTACCGTAGAGTTAAAAAATGAACCAAATTTTAAACTGGGAAAACCACCAGCAGAAGTCCCAGTAAATACTATATTTTTATATTTTTTTGTATTAATAATATATTCAAATAAGTTTTTATAAAGAAAATCCAAATCCGCGTGTTTTTTGTAGATAAACTCCAATTTACAGTATAATTATCTTTATATTTGATGTGGGTTTTCTATAAAATTGAATGACGAAACCACTGAATACTTTATTGTATCAAACAAAGAAAATCGTGAGGAGAACACAATGATTGCTATTACCCAGGAGAATATTCGGAAGGCGGTTAAGGAATGGTGTAGGTCTCCAATGGAAGCAAAGGAAAAGTATGGAGACATCAGTAACTGGGACGTTTCCAACGTGACCAATATGCATTATATGTTCGGTTCTGCTTACTCATTCAATGGAGACATCAGTAACTGGGACGTTTCCAAGGTGACCAATATGAGTAATATGTTCTATTCTGCTGTCTCATACAAAGGAGACCTTAGTAACTGGGACGTTTCCAACGTGACCGATATGGATGAGATGTTCCGTTCTGCTTTCTCATTCAATGGAGACCTTAGTAACTGGGACGTTTCCAAGGTGACCACTATGCATGATATGTTCTTGGGTGCTAAGTCATTCAATGGAGACCTTAGTAAATGGGACGTTTCCAAGGTGACCAATATGCGTGATATGTTCTCTTGTGCTAAGTCATTCAATGGAGACCTTAGTAAATGGGACGTTTCCAAGGTGACCAATATGCGTAGTATGTTCTTGGGTGCTTCGTCATTCAATGAAGACCTTAGTAACTGGGACGTTTCCAACGTGACCAATATGCATTATATGTTCTTGGGTGCTAAGTCATTCAATGGAGACCTTAGTAACTGGGACGTTTCCAAGGTGACCGATATGCGTCATATGTTCGAACGTACTGAGTCATTCAATGGAGACCTTAGTAAATGGGACGTTTCCAAGGTGACCAATATGCGTGATATGTTCTCTTGTGCTAAGTCATTCAATGGAGACCTTAGTAA